>MDTE01197027.1_pt1 | contig 70335 bp, 67 predicted proteins | sample 811231 | NCBI WGS metagenome assembly MDTE01 (sample SAMN05326651, study PRJNA326480) | marine metagenome | isolation source: seawater | place: Indian Ocean: Red Sea | collected 2010
TTAGCTCCGAGGTTAGCTCCTACGGTGTTTAGTATGATTCCCCAAGGTGTGCCAAAGATAGCTCCGCCAGCAATGGTGACTGGAGTTCCTGGGATCCCGATAGTAATTGCAGCCGCATAAACTCCAACAAAAATGACAGGGTTCCAGAATGAATGGGTCGTTTTGTTTAATCGCATTAACAACTCATCCATGTTAGTTGGAATCGAGTCTGGAGAAATCCATTTTAGCAGTAACAAACCAACCAGTACTAACATTCCAATGGTTAGCTTTCTTTTATGAACCACTTGCACAGGGAATTCTAGGTCTTTCTTTTCTATTTGATCCATGCAATACATTTTTTGAGCATTAAACCTAACGGACCTTCCAATCTAGATTTTTGATAGGCCATTGCAGAACGTTTTAAACCTTCTCCCATAGTGGGGTAGGCGAAGGTAGTGGTAGCTATTTGAGGAAGGGTCAAGCCATGTTTCATAGCTAGTACAACTGGCTGAATCAGTTCTCCGCCACGATAGCCGATGATACTACACCCCAGTATATTGCCCCCTCTGGTTACTGATACCTTTATGAAACCTTCTGATTTTCCCTCAACTATGGCTCGATCTAATTCTTTAAATTCAACCAGGAATGTTTTCCCTCCCTTAGAAGCGGCCTCTAGTTCGGTTAATCCAACATGTGCGATTTCTGGGTCTGTAAAGATCACATGGGGTATGCAATTATATTCTACCGATTTAGGAAAGGGCAGCAGGGAATTACGGACGGCAGTCGCAGCTGAATATTCTGCAAAATGAGTAAATTGTGGACCACCATTGACATCACCTACAGCCCATACCCTCCGATTACTGGTGACCAAGGTGGATTTTGATTTGATTGTCCCATTCACCACTTCAATATTAGCAGCCTCTAGATTTAAGCCATTTATGGCCGGTTCTCTACCTGTGGCGACCAGTATACTGTCAAAGATGAAATGTTCTTGCCCCGATGTGAGAATGGTCCTTTGATTTTTATCGACCGATATGTCATGAATGTCACTTTCTAGATGTATTTCAATTCCTTCTTTTTGTAAGATATTTTTCATGCGAACACTCACATCAGTATCTTCTTGATTCAGTATTCGATCTTTCACTTCAAAGACTGTAACTTTTGATCCTAATCGATTAAAGGTCTGTGCTAACTCAACACCTACAGGTCCTGCTCCAATAATGCCTATCGATTCAGGGTATAGTTCTAGGTCGAATACGTTTTCGTAGGTCAGATACTCTATTTGATCTAGACCTTTTATATCTGGGATTTTGGGCTTAGCTCCTGTGGATAGTAGTATCCGTTTGGACGTAAAAGTCCCAATACCATCAACTTCTAGGGTGGTGGGATTCTTAAAGCGAGCTGATCCAAAGTGGGTATCAATCCCCATCTGCAATAGACGTCCTGGATCATCATGAAGAGCTATTTTAGAACGGATTTTCCGCATTCGTTCAATCGCCAGACTAGAATCATGAGAGGCATCCACCTCTTGCAATCCCATATTTCCAGCACGCTTCATGGCATGCCCAAGATGTGAAGATGCGAGTAGTGATTTGGAAGGGACACAACCGGTCCACAGGCAGTCTCCCCCCAAGCGTTGTTGTTCTATAAGAGCAGGCTTAAGCCCTAGGTGTGAAGCGCCTACAGTGCCTATCAGCCCAGCAGGGCCGCCGCCCACAGAGATTAAATCGTATTCAAATCGGGTCAGTTCTGTTACCTCCAGTTTTCACTTTCAGGCTATTTCGACAACAGGTCCGATTATAATAAGGAGTAATTTCGTGAAGTCGGCACTATCACGCAATTGTGTATGAGTCAGGTATACAGCCTTAGAGCCTCGACGCAGGGTCGTTCACTAAGAAGTATACAAATCAGAATGGATACTTGGTCTATAGGATAATGTTTCTAGAATTTAAGGTCGGGGACTTTCGCTTTCTGTTCGGGTGTAGTAAAATATGATCCGGTATGTTAATTCATCTTTTGCGAGGGCCCCCATGTCTACTCTAGAATTTCCTAGTGATGTAAGTAATAAGCAAAAAAAGGCACTGAACACTGCGCTGACCCAGATAGAGCGGGCTTACGGAAAAGGTTCGATTATGCGCATGGGTTCTGAAGACGGGATCGTGCATGCCGGATCAATCTCTACAGGTGCTATGAATCTGGACGTAGCTATTGGGATAGGTGGTGTACCTAGAGGCCGAATCTCAGAAATCTACGGTCCAGAGTCTAGTGGAAAGACAACTCTTTGCTTACATGTGATCGCCAATTGTCAAAAAAACGGAGGGATTGCTGCTTTCGTCGATGCCGAACATGCATTAGATGTGGCTTACTCAAGACGGCTAGGGGTAGACGTGGATAATTTACTAGTGTCCCAGCCTGATACAGGAGAGCAAGCCCTCGAAATAACAGAGGTCTTGATCAGGAGTAATGCTGTAGATGTGGTGGTGGTAGATTCTGTCGCCGCTCTGGTTCCTAGAGCAGAAATTGAAGGTGAAATGGGCGACTCACACGTGGGACTTCAGGCACGACTAATGAGCCAAGCTTTGAGGAAATTAACTGGTGCTGTCGCACGTTCTCAAACGTGTGTCATATTTACAAATCAGATACGGGAAAAAATTGGGGTAATGTTCGGAAATCCAGAGACTACTAGTGGAGGACGAGCCTTGAAATTCTATTCTTCACTGCGCATGGACATCCGGAGAATAGGCGCCATAAAAGATGGAAGTGATCTCATCGGAAACCGAACTAGAGTGAAGGTGGTCAAGAATAAATGCGCTCCACCGTTCAGACAGGCTGAGTTTGATATTTTGTACAATGAAGGAATAAGTCACGAGAGCCTTTTGATCGATATCGGGGTTGAAGAGAACATCGTAGAGAAATCAGGTTCATGGTATTCATTCGGAGATCTACGTCTGGGACAAGGTAAAGAGAACGCTAGGGATTTTTTGAAAGAGAATATAGACGTTCTTGAAGAAGTAGATGTCAGGGTTAGGAAAACATTGGGGTTGGTGGAAGCTCTAGATAGCGGATCCGAAGAAGGGGAACAAGATTCAGCTGTAGCTGACTGATCGGGATTGTCCACAAAGGTACTGGGAATATCCCACCTGGTTAGTTGAAGAATATCGATTCTGGGGATACCAACTTGTTGGGCAGTGGTAATTAAAAGGTTATAATGGAACACTTCTAACGTTTAACCGCTATTACTATGACCACATCAGAAATTCGATCACGATTCCTTGATTTCTTTGACCGAAGAGATCATAAGGTTCGAACCAGTTCTAATTTAGTTCCCGAGAATGATCCCAGCCTCTTATTCACAAATGCTGGGATGGTTCAGTTCAAGGGATTGTTCCTGGGTTCTGAGACCGCAACTTTTGATCGTGCAGTCACGTCTCAGAAATGTTTGCGCGCAGGTGGAAAACATAATGATTTGGAGGAAGTGGGTAGGACAGCTAGGCATCACACTTTTTTCGAGATGCTCGGCAATTTTTCTTTTGGAGATTACTTCAAAGAAACGGCGATTCAATATGCGTGGGAGTTTTTCGTCGATGATTTAGGATTAGAATCGGATCGTATATTTGCTTCTATCCATGATTCAGATGACGAGGCATATGGCTTTTGGAAAAAATCCGTAGGGTTGCCCGACGAACGGATCGTTCGTCTTGGGGACAAAGATAATTTCTGGCAAATGGCGGATACTGGTCCCTGTGGACCATGCTCTGAACTTCACTATGACATGCGTTCCAGGAAAGATAGGTGTGATCTGAGTACTGAAGGATTTGTTGAGCTTGGTGAATCTGGAACTATCATTGAACTGTGGAATCTTGTTTTCATGCAATTCAATAGGGATGACAAAGGTGAACTACATCCCTTGCCCAGTCCCTCTATCGACACTGGTGCAGGCCTCGAGCGCCTCGCTTCTGTTATGCAGGGCAAAGAGTCGAATTACGACACAGATGCATTCGTCCCACTCATAGAGGCTGTGTCAGAAATTCTTGGAGAACCCTATCTGGCAAAGTCTAAAGAGGCAGTCAGTTATAGAGTGCTGGCAGATCATGCTAGAGCTGTTGGATTTTTATTGGCGGATGGAGTTCTACCTTCAAATGAGGGAAGGGGATACGTTCTGCGTCGCATATTGAGGAGAGCGGGTCGCCATGCCTGGCTCCTCGGAAGGCGAGAACCTACACTGGTGGAGTTGGTCAAAGTAGTCATCGATCTCATGGGAGCGACTTATCCTGACCTAGAGGTTAAGAGAGGAGATATCCTCGAAAGAACTCGCCAAGAAGAGGAACGATTCCTTCTAACGATCGAAGGTGGAATGGAGCGTTTTGAACGAATTACCACAAAGACAATGGAATCGGGCTCTTCGAAAACTGTCAGTGGAGAAGATGCATTCAAACTTTATGACACTTTTGGATTTCCTTTGGATTTAACTGAGCTGATGGCAGAGGAACGCGGTTACGATGTGGATATTGTGTCATTCGAAGAAGCTCTGACTGAACAGAAGAATAGAAGTCGTGAAGCTAGGGTAAAATCAGATTCAGAGGAATTATCGTTGGATGTGAAGAAGGAATGGACAAGTTTGCTTGAGGGTCAGGAACAAGTCTTTGTGGGTTATAAACACTTAGAGGTGGAAAGTCAGTTGCTTGCTATGCAACTAGATGGTGACCAGGTGGGTTTGGTTTTAGCAAGGAACCCCTTTTATGCTGAGGGAGGGGGGCAAATTTCTGATATTGGCATTGTTGAAGGCGAAGGGTGGGAGGTTGAAGTTAAGGGAGTTAGTAAAATAGGGGAGGAGGTAGCGGTGTTTGGAACGATAGATGACGCTACCGCCCTGGAAGGTATTATTGCAACTGAAACGACCGTGTGTGCCAAAGTCGATTCAGTTACAAGATCCGACATACAGAGGAATCATACAGCGACCCATCTGTTACATGCTTCACTTAGAAAAGCTCTAGGTAATCATGTTGCGCAAAGAGGTTCTTTGGTAGCTCCTGACAGACTGAGGTTTGACTTTACTCACGACCACCCTATGACAGATGAAGAGTGTGCCAAAGTAGAAGAAGCCGTCAACCAAGCAATTTGGAGCAACCAGGAGGTCAGGATCGAAGATAGAGCATATACTGATGCTCTAGAGGCTGGGGCAATGGCCCTATTTGGTGAGAAGTATGATGAGGTAGTTCGGGTTGTAGAGATCAAAGATGTTAGTATGGAGCTTTGTGGTGGCACCCATGTGCCGAAAACAGGGGAAATCGGCCTGTTCAAAATTGCGAGTGAAACAGGGGTAGCAGCGGGTGTCCGTCGAATAGAAGCATGCACTGGTCCAGGGGCTAAAAAGCATATGGAGAGTTACATAAAAAGCTTGAATGAGGTAGCCATATCTCTCGGTGTAACTCAGAAAAATGTAATTTCACGTGTCAGGAAATTAATCAAGGAAAAACAGGATCTTGAAGGTCTTTTAAACAGTTATATGGCAGGCGATCAAGCAGTAGGAGAAAAGATAGTCGAGTCGCAGTTTTATACGGTCGATAACAGGAGAATTGATTATAAGTCTGTTGCGGTCAAAGCGGCGGACAATGCCAGTGTCAGGAAATGGGGCGATACATTCCTGAATTCGGGTTCATCAGGAGTCGCTCTAGTGGGGGCTGAACTTCCTGGTTCCAAGTACTTATTATTTCTTTTTGTGACTAAAGACCTGGTAGAGAAGGGAATCAAAGCTAATGAGTTGATTTCAAATATAGCGAAAAAAATGGGCGGACGTGGAGGTGGAAGACAACACATGGCTCAGGCTGGAGCGGAGGATAGAAATAGGATGATGGAAGGCCTCAGATGCGGACAGGCTACCTTGGAGGATAAAATGACAACTTTAGAGTTTCAATTTCAAAAACTTGAGTCCGAAAGAGAAAGATAGGTTTTAGGAAAAATGTTTTTGTGTAAACGCCCGGCAGAAATTCCACACCCACTCTGGGAACGTCTAACTATTTTGCTTGGTGGTAAGACGAAGGAGCCAGTGAGATCTGAGGTCCTAGTCAAAGTGGCGGCTGATCATCTAGAAATCATGTGTGGACCCAGAAAGAAAAACAGGACAGATGCTTTTGATTTGCTAGCGATTGATGCCCTTGCTACTTACGCCTGTGAAATTGCGGCTAAAGAGGATGATATGAGGTCTATTCTTAGTGATGTTCTCGATACCTTGAAGGTGGAAAGCGATTCTAGCTAATAATGTTCCTAACGACGTTTTGTGGATTGTGCACAAACTCAAAGAATCTGGGTTTGATACTTGGGTTGTGGGAGGAGTGATACGCGACGCTATACTTGCTCAGCCAATCGAAGATTGGGACTTAGCGACCTTGGCTCGCCCCAATCAAATACGGGAGGTTTTTTCTCGAACTGTTCCTATTGGCCTTGAGCATGGGACTGTCGGAGTCCTTGGTAGGGATGGAACTTTATATGAAGTCACAACGTTTCGCAAAGATGTAGAAAATCTTGGTCGACACGCCGTGGTCGAGTTTTCTGAAAATATCGAAGAGGATCTGGCCAGGAGAGATTTTACCTTAAATTCCATGGCATGGAACCCTGATACTGGAGTTATTCTAGATCCTTTTGAGGGTCGAAGACATATTGCTCAGGGCATTCTCAAAACTGTGGGATTAGCCACCGAAAGGTTCTCAGAGGATTATCTTCGTGTGTTGAGAGCCTTAAGATTCGCAGGGCAATTTGACCTAGAAATAGAAGTAGAGACTTGGGATGCACTACTGAGTGCTGTTCCTCAGTTGCATAGGCTTTCCTCAGAAAGGATACAAGAAGAGATCGTAAAGGTGTTGAGTAAGGCAGAGTCTCCTTCTAAAACACTTAATTATTATGGTGTTTCTGGTGTCATCACTAAACTTTATCCAGAGTTTTGCAACGCTAAAGGCAGTTTTGATCCTCAAAACTTCAGTTTTTCTAGATCGGTGCTGTTTTGTGATTGGATTGCTCCGAGTCGCCCGTTGTTGAGGTTAGCCCTGCTGTTGACTTCAGTCGGTCCAGATGAAAAAACCGATGCCGGTACGGCTAAATGTCTTGTGGAAAATTTGATGAAAAGGTTGAGGTTTTCTAACACGGATACAAAGAGAACTGCCAGGCTAGTCTGGTCTTTTTTATTGGATCCTCCAGTCCCAAACGGACAAGATTGTAGGATCTGGTTAAGTCGGGTCGGCCCAGATCTGTTTAATGATATTTGTCGAATGTGGATTGCTGCAGCAAGGGTAAAACAAAGAGATGGAGTTAATGAAGTTCAAAATACCTTGGACCTCATTCGTTTCATACGCAATTTGTTAAAGGACAAACCTCCTTTGACGCTGCGTGAGTTAGCCGTGAACGGGAACGATCTGCAGAAATTAGGTGTTCCGCCTGGCCCCTCAATCGGAAGGATCCTCGAAGAACTTTTGGTAGCGGTTTTAAAGAGCCCTGAATTAAACACTCATGCAGGACTGGTGGAAATTGTCAAAGAAATGGGAAATGAGAATTAAAGTCTCGAAAGGAAACCTATTTTGGCTGTGACGATTGATAGTGGAGACACAGAAAAAACCTTGTTGGTAGGAGCACCTCTTAAGGTCTTAAAGAAACGTGATGCTGAAAATCATTTACTAGAGCTTGCCGATCTAGTTGTGTCGGCAGGTGGTACCGTCGTGGGGATAGAATCACAGAGGATTAGTAGGCCGAATCCACGATTTCTAATTGGTAAGGGAAAGCTTCAAGAACTAGTTGAAATTGTAAAATCTACTGGAGCAAATCTAGTAATTTTTGATGATGAGCTAACGCCTCTTCAAGGGAAGTCCATAGAGGATTATCTCGGCATAAGGGTTATGGATCGGTCCGAGCTGATTTTGGATATTTTTGCAAAAAGGGCTCGGAGTAGAGAGGCCAAGATGCAGGTAGAACTCGCTCAGTTGCAGTATCTAATGCCAAGGTTGCGGAGAATGTGGACACACCTATCTCGTATCAGGGGTGGCATTGGACTGCGTGGTCCAGGGGAAACTCAACTAGAGTCGGACAGAAGGCTACTTGGAAGACGGATCGCCACCCTAAGAAAAAGATTGGAATCTTTGAGTGTTGCTAGGGTGAATCGCAGAAATTCAAGAAAAGGTGAATTTCAAGCTGCTTTGGTAGGGTATACTAATGCGGGTAAGTCGTCTTTGCTCAAAGCCCTTTCAAAAAAAGATGTGTTGGTCGAAGATCGTCTATTTTCAACCCTCGATTCTAAAATTAGGCTAGCTGATTTGGGTGATGGTTTTGAAGCTATGATTACTGACACCGTCGGCTTCATCAGGAAACTTCCACACCACCTGGTAGCATCATTCCGTTCTACCTTAGAGGGTATTGGGGAGGCGAATCTTCTCATGCATGTGATCGATGCTTCGCAGATCGATTGGAAAAACCAGAAAATTGTAGTAGATGAAGTATTGGGAACGTTGGATCTTGAGGCCATTCCGCAAGTTTTGGTATTCAATAAGATTGACAAGCTGAGCAGGCAGGAGTTTTTGGATCTAAAATACGAAATACGAAATAATCAACAGAAGTCAGCGGTATTCGTTTCAGCCTTAAATGATAAATCTCTAGAAATTTTAAAAACTGCTATGAGATCCCATTTGCATGAGTCATTCAGGCATATTTCGATGAAGCTAATGGCGGGTGACGGTGAGAATTTAGCTATATTGCATGAGTTTGGTGAGATTCTGAAACAGGAATATGACGGACAGTACACATCACTGGAAGTTCGAATTCCGCATCGAATAGCAGGTCGGTTACTGAAATCTGGCAATGTTACGTTGTTAGAGGAACATTTTGTAGCTTAAGGTAATTTGAGAGTGATAAAAATAGTCTAAAGACTGGAGGCGGAAAAATGAGATTTTATGTCAATGTAGATCACGTCGCTACGGTCCGTCAGGCGAGGGGCACCGATGAACCTGATCCAGTCAGAGCAGCCGTTTTGGTTGAACTCGCTGGTGCTGATGGAATCACAGTACATTTAAGAGAAGACAGGAGACACGTTAGTGAAAGAGATGTTCGAATACTCATGGAAACTGTTAGGACAGGAGTGAATTTGGAAATAGCTGCTGAAGAGAATGTGTTGGATATAGCTTGCGAGATTAGACCGATGCAGGTGACTTTGGTTCCAGAGAAAAGGCAGGAGCTCACCACAGAAGGCGGTCTAGCTCTTGGAGAATCAGCAGTTCGGAAAAATATTGATGAAGCAATAGAGAGGCTAGCTGATAATGGAATCAGGACTGCTCTTTTCATCGATCCTGACCCAAAAGCGATTGAGACATCTGCTGATTTGGGTGCAGATGCTGTGGAGTTACACACTGGTGAATATGCAAATGCTGATGACGCTGATAAGGTCCAATTAGAACTGGCCAGACTGCAAACAGCGGCTTTAATCGCTCAGGAAAATAAACTTGGGGTCCATGCAGGTCATGGTTTAACCTATGAAAATGTAAAACCGGTAGGGGCTATAATGGCTTTGGAAGAATTAAACATAGGACACTCAGTCATTTCGCGGTCTATCTTTGTAGGACTAGGCAGTGCAGTAGAAGAAATGAAGATATTGATAGCTGAAAGTCGTGCTGTCGATTTGTAAATATGAAAAAAACTTGGTTGAGTCTAGTAGGACTAGGTATAAGTATATTTCTGCTGTGGTGGGTGCTAAAGGGTGAGGACTATCGGGACATTATCGAAAAGATTTCTAACGCCAATCTTTGGTATTTCTTTCTTAGTATTTTCGTGGGGACGCTAGGATATCTGATCAGAGCATTGAGATGGAAATTACTCTTAGAGCCCATGAGAATGGAGACGAGTCTTAGAGCTAGGTTTGCTTCTGTGAGCATGGGGTTTGCGGCAAACAATCTGTTCCCCGCCCGAATTGGAGAAGTCGTTAGAGCCGTGTCATTGGGGAGGTTAGAATCCATATCAACCTCGGGTGTCATAGGCAGTATGGTTGTGGAAAGATTTCTAGACTCAGTAGCCGTTTTTTCGATGCTCCTAATTGTAGTGATGCTACCCTCTTTTCCAACCACCGAAAACATTTGGTCAGGAGTGGGTGGTTCCCTAATGCTTTCGACTCTTGAAATACTTGCAGTGCTTTTTGTTTTTCTGATTTGCTTCGTTTTATTTCCAGGTTTCTTCTTAAATGTGGCCCGAAAACTACTATTAAGGCGGAAAAACCATTTGGGGAAACGAATATTGACAGGTCTAGAATCATTTCTTAATTCGTTGAGTCTTTTACGTGACCCGCAACTTTTAAGTAAAGCATTAGTTTGGAGCTTTGGATTTTGGATTTGGCATGCTTGGTCTTTTTGGTTGGGTTTCAGGGCTTTCGGAATAGAGGAGAATTTTGTAGCGGCTATTTTTACAATGGGCATGGTGGGATTAGCTGTGGCCATTCCAGCTGGTCCAGGGTTTTTCGGAACTTTTCAACTTGGAGCTATGATAGCACTGAACGGGGTATTTAATATTACAGAAGGAACTACCCTCGCGTTTGCTTTTGGCTATCATTTGGGAGGATTTTTCCCGATTACCTTCATAGGGATTTATTATGCGTGGAAATTTGGGCTTTCGATGAAAAAGATTGGCAGCAGAGGCTTAGATGGTGGCTCTGAATTAATACAACAGTGAAGATGTTGATAAAGGCTCCAGCCAAGATAAATTCTCTTTTGCGGGTTTTAATAAAAGAGACCAGTGGTTATCACCAAATAGAAACCGTGTTAAGTGCGGTGAATTTCTATGATGAAATACAATTAACACCGAATGACAGCAAACTCTCTTTAGAAGTTTATGGCGCAGAACTTGGGCCCACAGAGGATAATCTAGTTTACAAAGCAGCCAAGATGTTCTTTGCCAGAAGTAATGTTGATGGCGGTGTTGATATAAAACTGAGTAAAAGGATTCCTGCCAAAGCAGGATTGGGAGGTGGTTCTTCAGACGCTGGGGCTACCATGAGGGCCCTGAATCTGATGTTCGGTGTACCATTCTCATCTAAAGAATTGATCGAAATGGCGACTCAATTGGGGTCGGATGTACCTTTTTTCGCTTCTGGTCTCGGAACAGCGTTAGCTTGGGGAAGGGGTGAGAGGTTAATCCCCACGAAATTTCAAAGCCATGTAGTTTTGGCTTTGACATCCATTCCGATAGAAACTGCTAAAGCATATGAAGCTTTACGTATCCCAAGGAAAACTAATAGTGGACCAACTATGCCCAAGAAAATCAATTGTTTGGAAAAACCCAACTTATGGTCGTCTAATCATTTTGAACCAGAGATATTCAGACAGTTTCCAGACCTAGGGCAACTACATAAGGCAATCTTAGCTACTGGAGCATTAGCGGCACGCCTTTCTGGGAGTGGAGGAACTCTTTTCGGGCTTTTCCCTAACCAAACTAGAGCCCGTAGGGCATGCGATGACCTTGCCAAATCCTGGCCCCATGTCCAGTTCCGTGTTGTAAAGACTTTGAATAACCAACCTGATCCGAGTGTACTGGTTTAGCCAATAGTTTAACATCGGCTTGAATGGAGTTGATTGCTTAAGTAGGATATGGGTGTAATTGGCCCGTCGTCTAATGGCAGGACAGCGGTTTTTGGTGCCGCCGGTCATGGTTCGAATCCATGCGGGCCAATATTGTTGCACGTTAGTGGTAAAGGCTTTTCTTTCACGATGGCTTTGTTACTATATAAGGTAACAGAAGCGGTTGGTGGCGAGTTTAATATTCGCTGTTGATAATAAGGCCACCACACAATGGCCTTGATAACCAAAAACCTTTTCACAAATCTGCCCGAGACCAATGGACGATATATTTCGAAGAGGCCCACTACTTCTACTGTCTGGAAGGGCCAACCTACCTCTTTCAAAAGAAATAGCCAGTCTTCTGGGTGAAACTGATGTTGAGAGTTGTGCAACCATAAAGAATTTTGCTGATGGTGAAACATTCGTCAGGATTAATCGTAATGCTCGAGGTAGAGACGTCTTCATAATACAACCGACAGTTTCTCCAGCAGATGGTATTATGGAGTTGTTGTTGCTGATTGATGCTGCGGTAAGGGCTTCAGCCGAGAGAGTCACAGCTGTTGTTCCTTATTTTGGCTATGGAAGACAAGATAGAAAGGATCAACCAAGAGTATCGATAGGCGCAAAACTAATGGCAAATCTCCTTGTGGCTGCTGGTGCTGATAGATTGATCGGAATGGATTTCCATCAACATCAGATACAGGCATTTTTCGATATTCCAGTTGACCATTTGTACGCAGCACCTACTCTAGTAAGTTATTTCAGGTCTAAAACATTCGAAGATCTGGTTGTGGTAGCACCTGATGCGGGATCCACGAAAATGGCTCGAGGGTTCGCAAGAAGACTGGATGCCACTATAGCCATAGTCGACAAAAGGAGACCCGCTGCAAATATTAGTGAAGTGATGAATGTAATAGGAGATGTCAGAGGCAAAGATTGCCTGTTGGTGGACGATATGATTGATACTGCAGGAACTATGTCTGAAGCCATTAAGGTTCTGAGAAAAATGGGTGCAAGAAGGGTTTTGGCTACGGCCACACACCCGCTTTTATCGGGAGAAGCTGTTGATAGATTAGTTGCATCTGATATTGATGAAGTGGTAGTTACGAACACAGTTGAAATTCCAGAGGAACGGAAATTTGATGGACTAAAAGAGATGTCGGTGGCTAATATCTTTGCCGAAGCAATCAGGTGTGTGCATGAGAATACATCTGTTAGCAAACTTTTTGAGGACCCAAGGAATAACAAGGGTACCTGATTTCTTAAAATTCTAAAATTTATTGGAAATAAGAATATGGCTGTAAATACTGTACTTGAGGCGAAACTTAGAAATGAAACAGGGAAGGGTAGTGCAAGAAGGATTCGTTCTTCAGGTGCCATCCCAGCTGTGATTTACGGCAGGGAGCAAGATACTATTTCTCTTACAATCGATTCACGAGAATCTAAGCGCTTGTTTCAATCTGTCTCTGTTGAGAACACAATCATTAATGTTAAGATCGATAATGAGGAAGAACAATTTGAAACCCTGGTAAGGGAGATACAAGTTCATCCTCACAGGGATGATATACTTCACGTAGATTTCTATCGTATCGAAAGGGGTGTAGCGCTCGAAGTGGAAATCCCAGTGGACTTTGTTGGAAATGCTCAGGGTGTCAAAGAGGGTGGAGTTCTGGAGATTCTTTTTCGTGAACTCAGGGTGAAGTGTAGGCCTTCTCAGATTCCTGAGACTATTGTTGTGGACATATCTGAATTGGAAATTGGTTCTTCACTGAAAGTGAGTGATATCGATGTTGGCGACGAAATAGAACTAATGGCCGATCCAGGACAAGCAGTTTGTATGGTAGCGCTGCCTAAAGAAGAAGTGGTAGAAGAAGAAGAAGAACTTCTTGAGGGTGAACTAGACGAAGAAGCTACAGTGGGTGAAGTAGCAGTGGAAGGGCCAGATGGAGAAGAGGAAGAGTAAAGGTAACTTAGATAAGTGAAAGTAATAGTTGGCCTAGGAAACCCCGGACCAAGATACGACAATACTCGGCACAATGTAGGATGGTGGGTGTTGGACAGATTGGCGTACGACTGGAATCTAGGAAGTTTCGGACAAACTGAATTAGATCACAGGGTTGGAGGTGTTCTAGATGGCGTGGAATTCCTCCTTATAAAGCCATCAGTATACGTTAATAGGAGTGGCATGGCAGTATCCCACCTGCGACTCTCGGAAGAGTTTCTTCCAAGTGAGGATTTGCTCGCCGTTGTTGATGATACTGCTTTGGAGGTTGGAAGAATAAGGTTTAGATCAGAGGGAGGTTCGGGAGGGCATAACGGTTTACATTCGATATCTACAAGTTTGGGTACGGAATCGTATGGAAGACTGAGAGTGGGTGTTGGTAATCCGACAAACGGAGTTGATATGTCAGACTGGGTGTTATCAGAAATGTCGCCATCTGACGAAGAAATAGTGTTGGAGCGCATTTCAGTTTTGGCGGAAGCTGTGCAGGTTTGGATGACCGAAGGAATGGATGTAACGATGAACCGATTTAATAGCTGATAGTTTTGGAGTTTTTGATCTTGAATAACAAATAATCAAGTGAGGCGAAAAATTTAATGGATGGAATTATAGCAATATCTGACATGTCATGGGTCGCAGGTATTATTGGCCTAGGGTTAGCTGGACTTATCTATCGTTATGTAAAGAACCAATCCACAGGTACGAAGGCGATGGAGGATCTGTCGGAACAGATTCATGATGGTGCTATGGCGTTTTTGCGACGTGAATACACCATGCTCACAGGCTTTGTAGTGGTCATTGCACTAATGTTAGCTTGGGCAGTGTCTCAACAGACAGCAGCAGCCTACCTTGCTGGTGCTCTTTGTTCAGTGTTAGCAGGATTTTTCGGAATGAAATCAGCTACTAGAGCAAATGTAAGGACTTCTGCTGCTGCTAATCAGGAAGGCCCTGGTAAAGCGCTGAGGATAGCGTTTTTCGGAGGTGCAGTCATGGGGCTTTCAGTGGCTTCGCTTGGGTTGTTGGGTATAGCTTTGGTTTACATGGTCGCAAATGGTGCAGGAGCCATTACAAGTGCGGAACATCAGGGGTTCGCAGAAATAATTTCTGGATTTGCGATGGGAGCTAGCACTATTGCACTATTTGCCCGTGTAGGCGGAGGTATCTTCACGAAAGCGGCGGATGTTGGAGCGGATCTAGTGGGGAAAGTTGAGGCCGGCATTCCCGAAGATGACCCGAGAAATCCAGCGACTATCGCCGACAACGTCGGAGACAACGTTGGAGATGTTGCTGGTATGGGTGCGGATATTTTTGAATCCTATGTGGGGTCAGTGATTGCTACAATAGCTATAGCTGCGAGTTCAACTGCATTGGAAGGAAATATAGCTGGGGCTGTCGCTCTTCCGATTGTGACTGTGACCGTAGGTCTTGTAGCATCGGTTTTAGGCATCGGAATGATGAAAATCTTAGAGAGATCTGATCCTGCTTCTGCTCTCAGAAATGTGACATTCATCTCGGCAGTAATTTTCATTGCAAGCATGTATTTTGTTGTTAGGGGAATGGGGTTCGAGATGGTAGCGACCGACGGTAACATGTATCCTGCTCTGGGACCATGGTATGCCATAGTTGCTGGAACTTTGGTTGGAATTCTTATCGGACTGGTTACGGAATATTACACTTCTATGAAACCAGTGAGTAGAATTGCTGAAGCCAGTGAAACTGGAGCGGCCACTAACTTGATCACTGGACTGGCAGTTGGTATGGAAAGTACTGCCGTGCCTATGTTATTGATCTGTGGCGGTATATATACATCTTTCACATTTGCGGGCCTCTATGGGATAGGAATAGCAGCGGTAGGGATGTTAGCAACAGTGGGAATCACTATGTCTGTGGATGCATATGGCCCGATAGCGGACAACGCTGGTGGAATCAGCGAGATGAGTGGACTGGGTCCAGAAACCAGGGCTATCACTGATTCACTTGATGCGATTGGAAATACAACAGCGGCGCAGGGGAAAGGGTTCGCAATTGGATCAGCTGCATTGACTACACTCGCGTTGTTTTCTGCTTATGCTACTAAAGTAGGTCTAGCTGAATCGGGTATTGATCTGGTCAATCCACTTGTTGTAATTGGATTGTTTTTAGGAGGTACACTACCATTTTTTTGTGCAGCTTTAACCATGACTGCTGTTGGACGGGCAGCGCAAGGTATGGTAGAAGAGGTTCGTCGGCAGTTTCGCGAAATGCCAGGAATTATGGAAGGAACGCAAAAACCCGATTCCGCTAGGTGTGTGGCCATATCGACGGACGCGGCTCTTAAAGAAATGGTTCTTCCTGGTGTAACAGCGGTGTTGGCTCCAGTTGTTGTAGGGTATTTTTTGGGAGTTGAGGCTCTAGGAGGTATGCTCGCTGGTGCGACTGTGACGGGTATTCTCATGGCTCTTTTCATGGCCAACTCGGGTGGTGCCTGGGACAATGCTAAGAAGTCTATTGAGGGAGGAGAGCATGGCGGGAAAGGGTCGGACGCTCATAAAGCAGCGGTAGTTGGAGATACGGTTGGAGATCCCTTTAAAGATACTTCAGGACCATCTCTGAATATTTTGATAAAATTAATGAGTGTGGTTTCATTGGTGTTGGCACCATGGTTTGTTAAGATCCATGATATTGACAGCAATAACCAGCTTTCAGAATTCATAGCTGAATTAGGCAGATTCTTCCTATAGCCCAGTCGGGAGGGAATATGGTAAGCAATCCCCCAGCACCTAGTCTCCAGGGTGCGTTGTCGTTTGCGTCAGACCTGATCAAGATTCCTTCGCTTTCTGGTAATGAACGAGATGTTGCTAAAAGGCTGTGGGAAGAAATGCAATTTCTTGGCTTTGAACAGATGAGAGTGGACGAAGTAGGCAATGTCATGGGCGTGATTCCAGGGGCAGGACATGCTCCTCCTGTAATGTTTAATTGTCATTTGGATATAGTGGCAGAAGGTGATCATTCGGAGTGGGATCATGCACCCTTTGGAGGGGATATAACTGACGGATTTTTGCATGGAAGAGGGTCGATGGATATAAAGGGACCGTTGGCTTTGCAGACCCACGTAGCTGCTTCGATGAGAGGCAAGTGCAAGGGCGACTTGATTGTGGCTCACACTGTTTTCGAAGAATGTGGTGGGTGGGGTATGCAGCACCTTATGGAATCTAAAGTTCTCGAACCTGCCTTGGTCATAATCGGGGAAGCTACAGATGGAGACATCTGTATTGGGCACAGGGGCCGTGCTGAACTAGAGGTAATAGTAACAGGGTTAGCTGGGCACGCTTCAGCTCCCGAGAGGGCAAAAAATCCTCTAGACATCCTTCCTAAGGTTTTGGCTGGAATAGAGCAGGTTAAAAACAATCAAGAGGAAGATCCTTTGCTAGGAGAGTCTACTTTGGTGGTGACCGACGTTAGTGTGACACCAGAAAGTAAGAACGTGATACCAGACAGAATGAAAATAGTGTTGGATTGGCGGATACTGCCGCATATGGAACAGGATTTTCTAGTGAAACAAGTCAGCGATGCGATAAACAGTCATTTGGGTGATGGGGTCAAAGGTTATGGATTAGAGGTAGTTACTGCAACGGAAACACAGCGCGCTTATACTGGAGTCACCCGGAAGCGGGACACCTTTACTCCTGGTTTTATGATGGACCCAAGTGATACTCTCATTCGAAGTGCAGCGAAAGCAGTTGGAAAACAAGAAGGATCGGGGATGGCTGATGTTAGACCTTGGGCTTTCGCAACTGATGGTGGTTGGACTCACGGGGTTTTTGGAATTCCCACGCTAGGTTTTGCGCCAGGAAAGGAGTCGTTTGCACATACCAACACAGAACGTTTGTCAGTTGAAGATGCACGCTGGGCATTCAAGAGACATCCAGATTTGGTGCTAGCAATACAGGATGGGCTGTCCTCTTGAAAAAGTTTTGAAACACTAGTAAACACTAGAGACTAATATATATTAAGGACACCCGCTCTGCGTTGTATAGAGCCCGTCTTACACTACGGACCGAGGGAATGTCATGAAGGATTATGAAATAGTTTATATCTTCAATCCAAATGTGGATGAAGATAATGTGAGTCAGAAAGTGGAAAGCCTCCAGTCCTTACTGCTGGCTGATGGTGGTGAGTCCTTGGCCATTGATCATTGGGGATTAAAGCAGTTTGCGTATCCAATTGGAGACTGGGAAAACGGCTACTATGTAGTGAGTCACATGAGAGTCCAATCTTCAGCATTGCCTGAGTTTGAGAGAGTGCTAGGATTGGAAGAGGACGTTCTGCGATATCTGATAGTAGTGAACCAGGGTGAACCCACTACTCAGGAATCTGTGTTAGCAGAAGTCTTTAATCCTGCTGGTCCTCCGGTAACTGATGATGACAGTTCTGAAACAGAAGAAGAACCGACAGAGGTCGTCAAAGATTCCGTAGGTCCCAGAGGCTCTGCCAGGAGACGTCAATTAGATGGTCCTCCAGTCTCTATATTGAATTATAAGGATGTGGATCGTCTGTCACAGTTTATAACCGAGCAGGGAAAGATACTTCCCAAGAGAACTACCAAAGTGAGTGCTTCCTTCCAACGTCAGTTGAGCAAGGCTATAAAACGAGCTCGCTTCTTAGCGTTGGTTCCGTATGTGGGAAGTCACGAATCCTAAGCTTTCGTGGATACAGCACAGAAGCAACAATTGACGGGAGCAGGGGCTACAGGCCTTCTTTTTTTGGTATTGTTGCTTTCTGTTTTTGACGCTGGGGTTGTGGTGGCCACTTGTTTTTTCGGGCTAGCTTTAATATTCGGAATGACTGGTTGGTTGGGATTTGCTGTGACTCTGGTTGCTGGGATAATCGCCATGGGCATTCCAGGGGTTGATTCACTGTGGTACCTGGAGAGGAGTTGGTCTGTCCTTCTATTCGGTTGTTTTGCCACAATTACTATGTTTTTTCCGAATTGCATTTTTTTGGAAAGGGCCATTGGAACACTCTGTATGACCTTGGCCATCGTCAGTGTGTTTTTCCTTTTAGATTATGAATCGTGGTATAGAGTCGACGAAATGATTAACCAAGGAATCATCAGTAACGTCAATCGTAGTTTGGACGTTTTTAGGCAGATGGATAGTATAATGATCATTCAGCGCGATCTTTCGGCGACTGCCCTGCAATTAGCTGGTTATCAGTCAAGATTATTTCCTGCACTGCTCGGACTTTCATCTTTGGCTTCAATGGCAGTGGCTTGGTGGGGCTACATAGGCCTTTCTGGAAAAAAACTGAAAAGCCTAATGGGATTGAGTGAATTTAAATTCAATGACCACTTAGTATGGTGTCTAATAGGTGGCCTACTGTTCTTGGTCTCTGATGTTGGAGAAGGATGGAGTCGGGTCGGAGAGAATCTAGTATTCTTTATGGTGTCATTATACGTATTGAGAGGTGCCGCAGTATTTTTAGTCACTACTGGGATATTGTTTTTTGGTAAAGTTAGTTTGTTTCTCGGCCTGATTTTTTTAGCTCCAGTTGTACTGACGATTGCTTTTCTTATAGGGCTGAGTGATACATGGTTTGATTATCGAAACAGGGTTAGAATACTTAGTTAAAATAAACAGGATGGAGACTATTTCATGAAATTAATTTTGAAGAAGGCAGTGGAAGGCTTAGGTGAACCAGGAGACGTAGTAGACGTGAAGGCAGGTTACGCACGCAACTACCTGATTCCCCAAGGCCTATCATATACTGCCAGTTCAGCGAATTTGAAGAAATTACAAGAAGAACGGAATCGATTAAATGAAGAAGCCAGAAGAAATTATCTTGAAGCAGGACGGAGAGCGGCGCAATTGGAAGGCGTGTCTCTAATCTTTGAAGTTTTGGCAGCAGAGGATGGTAAGCTTTTCGGTTCGGTAAGCACCCTTGATCTTGTGGAACGACTCAATGAACAGACACTAGATTTCGAGATCGATCGTTCAATGATCCAACTAGATGAACCATTCAAAATGATTGGAAGTTTCAAATTATCTGTTCGCCTGCACGAAGAAATCGTGGTGGAGATAGATGTGCAGATAGAACAGCAAAAAAACTGAAATAACAGTGGGTGACATAGTGAGCAGGGTAGGAGAGTTGGTTCTTGAAAGGAAGGGGTTAGAAGTAGTGTCTCTGGACTTGCGGGGTATATCGGATGCTGCAGATTTCTTTCTGTTGGCAACTGGAAACTCTGATACCCAAGTTAGGGCTATTGCTGATCATATTGTCACTGAATTAAAACTTGAAGATTTGCGGCCGACCCACATAGAAGGTATGGAGAGGGGTAGGTGGGTTTTGATCGATTACGCAGATTTAGTAGTTCACATTTTTCATCCAGTCGAAAGAGATTTTTACCAGCTGGATTCGCTTTGGAGTGACGCGCCGAAGTCTATCTTCGATTCTAACTAGTTCGAATATCATTAGCTCAACCTGGGAAAACAAAAAATGTTTTTCGCGAGCCGGTATGTCGAATATGGGTTCGGTTGATTCTGACAAGGATAGACCTTATTCTCTAGCTTTTGAGAGGACAGAGAGGGCTAGTAAGACAGTAAACATGTTTTTAAGAGAAAAAGGTAACGAACCTGAATGAAGCTTCAGTCGATTACGATAAAAGGGTTTAAGTCATTTGCTGATTCGACAGCTATAAAAATTCATTCCGGGATAACAGCTGTTGTGGGTCCTAATGGCTGTGGAAAGTCAAACATCAGTGACGCCATTCGTTGGGTGCTTGGGGAACAGCGCCCTTCTGCCATAAGAGGTGGCAAAATGGAAGAGGTCATATTTCAAGGATCTCGTGACCGTCGACCCATCAATCGTGCCTCGGTTGTCATGACTGTGTCGAATGAAGACAAGGTGCTTCCAGTTTCGTTCGAAGAGGTAGAAATAGGAAGAACAGTTTATAGAAACGGAGGGAGTGATTATTCGATCAATCGTGCTGAATGTCGCCTACGCGATGTCGCAGATCTCTGCCGTGATACTGGTTTAGGGGCCACTACATACTCAGTAATTGAAAATCGAATGATAGATGCGATACTGTCCAACAGGCCAGAGGATAGACGTAACCTTTTTGAAGAAGCGGCTGGGATTGGTAAATATAAGGATCGTCGCAGAGGAGCTTTAAGAAGGCTGGAACAGACAGATCAGGATTTGATGCGGCTGGAAGATGTTATAGGTGAAGTGCAGACTAAGGTGAGGAGTTTGGCTCGCCAAAAAGGCAAGGCTGAACGTCACAAGAGGTTGAGGGAGCGAAGACTGATTGTAGAGGTGAATGTGGTGAGAGGTGAGATGCTACAGTTACAGTCAAGACTTAAGGAAATAGACAAGGTGCTTCAGGGGGAAGGAGAGATAGCACAGGAAGCCCTCTCTAGTTTGAGTGTGGCAGAAGCTGTTTATGAAAAACTAAAGTTAGAAGAAGTCGATGCAGAGAGGGGTGTTAGGAACGCTGAAACTGATTTAGAAAAAGTAAGGATTAAGCTTGCCGAATGGGAGCGTGATCTTGCCGTGGCAGAAGAACGACGTAGCTACGGAGACAGGCGTTTGGTCCAATTGAAAGATGCAAAAATTGACCATGCAGAGAGAAAAGTGACTTTAGCCTCTGAGATAGATGCTGTCGTAGAAAATATTGAGAACCAACAAAAACTCGTAGTAGGGTTGAAAACGGACTTGAGTGAAGAGAGTAAGTTGGTTGGTGAACAAAAGACGGAACTAGAAGAGCTACGTAAGACGGTCAAACAGAGTGAAAAACAGGAACTCGATCTTGCTAGGAAAGCCGCTCTGATGAGTGGGGAGATAGAATCGACCAAGGGACAATTAGTGGAGTTTGAAAGGGCGAAAGTTGAAATCGAAGCCGAGTTATCTGGCGCATCTGAAGTGCTGACTGAAATTCTTTCTCAGGGTGATCTTTTCGAAAACAAAATGGCACCCCTGGAGGATCAATTAAAGTCATCTAAAGATCAGCTGACACCGCTAACGGAAAACTTAGAAGCTTCGAGAAGTGCTCTGGAATCCCTAAGAAGTGAATATTTGGCAGCTGTTGGATCGGTTAGTGCGATACGAGGGAAGTTGATAGCCTTGGAAGATTTAGAAGAAAGGAAAGAGGGTGCCGATGATGCTGTGAGGGCGCTGCTAGCCCTGAACGATCACGGGGTACTAGGCGTTCTTATGGACTTTGTAGAAGTTCCTACAAACCTAAATGTAGCAGTTGAATCTTATTTGGGGCCTTTTTGTCAGGCAGTGGTAGTAGAGAGTCAGAGCCATGTCGAAGAAATTTCTCGATGGTTCGAGAATCAATGGGAGGGAGGAGGAGGTTTGATCCTGCTACCCTGCGATCAAGTTCCTGAAGTGGGGGAAGGATCTCTTTTGAAAGTGATATCGACAAAAGGGAAAGGAGGGGAGTGGGCCGAATCTCTTATTGGATCTGCGGATATACTAGATACTACATCGATGCCTAGTGGGCTCAAGAGGGCAACCGTATCTCCAGAAGGTACAGTGTTTGACCCAAGTGGATTTGTAAGGATTGGAAATATAGCGGGTAATCAAGGAATGCTAGAACGGAAGAGTCTTATCTCTGAGCTCCAAGAATCCCTCATTTCTGAAGAGAAGATTGTTGTTGGTCTAAGCGCATCTATTTCAGAAGCAGAACAACAGCTAGGCATATTGGAAGAAACACTTGCTGTCCAGCGACTGGCGGTGTTAGAAGCGGAGGATGAACTGCGCAGAACAGATACCGAAATTCAAAATCAGATGACAAGGCGCACCAATGCTGACTCCTACCGTGAAGAATTTGTTAGACGCTTGGAAGGTATAAAAGTAGCAAAAGAAAAGGCATTAAAAAGAATAACAGGACTTCAGGAATCGAGAGGGAATGTTCAGGTGGAACAAGATCGTATTGCGAGTTCCAGAGAGTCGTTCACTGTTAAATTGCAACATTTGCAAAACGAGTGGGAGGCAAGTAGGGCTAGGGAAAATCAACTAGAAGTATCAGTAGCGAGAAATGAGGTAGAAATTCAAGGATTAAAAGATAAACAGCTAAATTTAAATCGGGAAAGACAGGAAGAGAGTCAGAAGTTACAGAATGTTTTGTCTGAGCAAGCAGCCCTCCAGGAAGAGGTGAGAGCAGCTCGAGAACTTAAGAATGAAGGGTCCGTTGCAATGGAACATCTATTTATTGAGAGTGACCTTGCAAGGGAGGCTGTTATTGAGAAAAGAAATGTCCTAGAGGGAGTAGAGGAGGCCTTGGAGAAAATAGAAAATGAGGTCAAATCCTATAGGCAAAAGGAAAGGAGTATTGCTGATCGAAGACACACTTTTGAGCTTGAACGACAAGAGGTGACTAATAGGCAAGACATCATAAGTGATAGGTTACAAAGTGAGTGGGGGAAACCTGTTAAAACTCTACTCGAGGAAGTGGAGAGTGTGGATGGAGAGTCTGGAGATCTCAATGGCGAACTTGAGGATATTTTGGCCAAGCTCAGCAAAATAGGGTTGGTCAATATGCTGGCCGTGGAAGAGCACGAGGAGGAAAGTGATCGGCTTGTTTTTCTTTCTGAACAAAGGGAAGACTTGTTAAATGCCAAGAAGGATCTATTAGAGGCTATTCGTCAGGTTAATGAAACCGCCATTGATCTTTTTGATCAGGCTTTTGAGAAAATAAGGGACAATTTTAGCGACACATTTGAGAGGTTATTTGAGGGTGGAACTGCGGATATTTGGTTGACAGATCCGACTGATCCTTTGGAGTCAGGTATAGAGATACATGCTTCACCCAAAGGGAAAAGAACGCAGAGGATTGAATTGCTATCTGGAGGTGAAAGAGCACTCACTGCGCTTTCTTTGCTTTTCGGAATTTACCTATTCAAACCCAGTCCATTTTGTGTGCTCGATGAAGTAGATGCCCCCTTAGACGAGAGCAACATAGGAAGGTTTATTAGGCTTTTAGATGATTTTAAAGGGCAAACACAATTCATTTTGATAACACATAATCCGCGGTCTATAGAGGCAGCTGATTGGATCTATGGTGTCACTATGGAAGAACCAGGGGTTAGCTCAATAGTAGGTGTTCGTCTCGAGGAAAGTGAAACAACCTAATCCATGCAAACACAAATATTCTGTGGATTGGTGATAATTAAGCACAGACTGGTGATGTGTCTTCACACTCTTTGGTCAGGTATAACGGGAGTCTGCTCGTTTCTTGGACCTCATTTTTGCAACAATAAATAATCTCCATCTGTAGGAACTAGAATGTTTCAGTTATTATGAAATAGTTGGGAGATTCTTTATTTGTCCTCAAATTAGCTGTTTTTTGAGTGATATTAATAGGACGAAAGGAAAGGAATGATATGTTGGTAGTAATGAAACATGGGGCTTCAGAATCAGAAGTACTCAATGTAGTGCAAGTGATCGAAAATTTGGGCTATGAAGCTAAGGCCATGCCTGGCAAACAAAGAACCACCGTCGGCTTAATGGGAAATGATGGAAGGGTCGATTCATCAAGAATTGAAGGTCTTGATGGCGTTCTTGAGATTATTTTAGTCACCAAACCCTATAAACAGGTTTCTAGAGAATGGCGTGAAGCAAACACTGTTGTGGCTGTTGGTAATGGGGTCAGTTTTGGAGCAGGAGCAGTTCCAGTAATTGCTGGTCCATGTTCGGTGGAAAGTGAATCACAAATTATGGATGTGGCACATCAATTAAGTGAGTCTGGAGCTTCCTTGTTGAGAGGAGGAGCCTTTAAACCAAGAACTTCGCCTTATTCATGGCAGGGTTTGGGCGAAAGAGGTCTAGAGATGCTTGCGAGGGCGAGAGAAGCTACTGGTTTAGGTATTGTTACCGAAGTCATGGACCGAGAAAATGTTGAATTGGTGAGTAACTACGCGGATATGGTCCAGATTGGAACCAGAAATATGCAAAACTACCCCCTACTGCGTAAAATAGGTCAATGTGGAAAACCTGTCCTGTTGAAAAGAGGGATGTCTGCTACGATAACGGAGTTGTTATTGGCAGCTGAGTATCTATTTGCAGAGGGGAATCACGATGTAGTTCTGTGCGAGAGAGGTATAAGAAGTTTCGACGACAACACGAGAAACTTACTTGATTTATCTGCAATACCAGTGGTGAAAGGACTATCCCATTTGCCCATAATTGCTGACCCTAGCCATGGAACAGGTGTTAGGGACAAAGTGACTCCAATGGCAAGAGCAGCAGTGGCGGCGGGAGCAGATGGCTTGATGGTCGAAGTTCATCCGAATCCAGCGGAAGCTTTGTCGGATGGAGCACAGTCACTCTATCCAGAGCAGTTCTCTGACCTCATGAAAGAAATCCAAGTCATAGGGAGAGCTATTGACCGAGAGGTTGGGGTTCCGATGAGAGTCACAGGATAAACTGACGTACGCAAGGTTGAAAAATAGTTTTAGCTTTGTCGGATGGACACTCCCAAGCACCGGCTTTTTAGCGTTGACGCTAATGTTTATTCGGCCTAAGTTGAGCGAGTTATCAGGTATGAATTGATTTTGGTATGAGAACCTGTGACAGTGTGTCAATAGCGTTTTATGTGTCTAAAGCAGATAGTGTTAGATTGTTCTAGTATTCGACCTCCTCTAATTGGAATTCCTACACAGTGCCACACATAGCTTTTGCTAGAAAGTATCGTCCTCGACTGTTTGGTGATGTAACGGCTCAGGAACATGTGTCAGAGACCTTAAAGAGGGCTATCGCCGATGATAGGGTCGGCCATGCTTATCTTTTTTGCGGGCCAAGAGGTGTTGGTAAGACTACCCTGGCAAGAGTTTTGTCGATGTCCCTTAATTGTGGTGATCGAGCGAAAGATGGAGAGCCCTGTGGAGCCTGTGATAGTTGCAATAGGATTTGGAGTGGAAAGACAGCTCTCGACGTTGTGGAGATAGACGCGGCTTCGAATAGAGGAGTTGAAGACGCACGCCAGTTGAGGGAACGGGCGATGTATGCTCCCTCACAGGAGGGTAGTCACAAAGTTTATATTGTTGATGAGGCTCACATGCTGACCAGAGAGGCATGGAATGCTTTGTTAAAAATCCTAGAAGAGCCTCCTCCCAGAGTGATTTTTGTATTTGCTACGACTGAACCTCAGAAAATACAGCAAGCAGTAGCCCCCATTCTTTCAAGATGTCAACGATTTGATTTCCATCGGATTGGCGTTGAAAACATTGTCGAAAGAATGGAATTTGTAGTCGAATCTGAGGGGTTTTCATGTCCCAAGGAGGCGCTTACGATTCTCGCTCGTAAGGCGGATGGTGGCATGAGAGATGCACTTTCCGTATTAGATCAGGTTGTGGCCTTGACGGGGGGGACAATCACGCTGGATTCAGTGAATAGAATATTGGGCTTGGTAGAACATGAACGCTATCTCGAAATAACAGATATAATGATCGATCGCAACCACGCTAAGATTTTTGATTTTGTGCAAGATTTATCGGATAAAGGATACGATTTTGTCGAATTTTATCACGGTCTCGTTGGAACTCTGAGGAATCTTCTCCAACTATCATTAGGGGGTGCCCCGTCTAATATAGATAAAGGTAAAGTCAGTTCTTTGGAAATCCGTGCTAACAAATTAAAGGCCTCCGATTTAGTTCGTATGCTTTCATTAGCAACAGAGTTAGAGAGCTCAGGGAGTCTGAAAAGGAATGCTAATTTGCAACTTACAGTTGAAATGCTTTTGTTAAGACTCAGCTATATGGAAAGCACTGTAGAAATAGAAGAACTATTGGGGAACTTACCTCCAGTTACCCATGGGGATGTGGATCGAGGAGATGACAAACCCCATGATCATTCAGTTCATTCTGACACTGAGATTCTTGATGAGGTGGCACCTGAAAAAGGGATTGTCCTAGGGAGCGCTATAGACAAGGTCACAAATGAAGAGTCAGCAGGGCAAGGTTCTTTTCCAGAAGAATGGACCAGGTTAATAGCTGAAATCAAAGGGGTTCCAGAGGGCGGCAAGCCCTTTTTAAGGGCTTGCCGGGCCTACGAAGGAAAAAACGGAGAGTTTGTGATTCACGGACCTTCAGAAGATGTCATTGAAAAGATCAAGGAAGAGAGATCTCGAATAGCGATAGAGAAACAATTGAATCAGGTGTTTTCAGGGAACGTCAAGATTGTGTATGTCGCTGATAACAAAAAGGATCTTCAAGACCGAAACGGTCAGGACTCAGAGGAAAGATTGACGGCTCTTATCGAAAAGGATCCCAATCTTGAACAAGTAGTTAAAGAATTAAATCTGGAGTTGTTGGATTGATTTGGTAAACAGGAGCTTTAAGGAGTAGAGAATGGTCGGTTTTGGGAAAATAATGGAGATGGGTCAAAAACTCCAAGAACGTATTAAAGCGTTACAAGACGAGCTCGAAAAGATGGAAATTTCTGCTTCATCTAAGGGTGGCATGGTAACAGCTACTGTTAATGGGCAAGGATCTATTCGTTCTGTTGAAATCGAAAAGCATTTAACGGAGAAAGGGGATCGGGACTTAGTAGAGAATCTAGTATTGGAAGCAATCTCCAAAGCTCAAGATAAAGCGAATAAAATTAGCAAGAAAAAAATGAAAAAGATAACAGGAAAGTTGCCCATTCCTTTGCCTGGATTGGGTCTTTAGTGGATTGGCCTGGTTTGTGGTCGACTTCTGTATCTTATCCGGGGAGGTAAGATAGTGTCATTAATTGAGGAGTTGATCTCAGAGTTTAAAAAACTTCCGGGTGTTGGAGAAAAAACTGCCCAAAGATTTGTCTATAGTATTTTGAAAAGACCTGGGCAGGATGTATTGAGACTAGCTGGGCGAATTCAGGAGGTTGTTGAAACGGTCCGTCCTTGTAATATCTGTGGCATGTTTACTGAGTCGGAAATGTGCGAAATTTGTACTAGCACCAATCGTGATAGTACTTTGATTTGTGTAGTAGAGGAGGCGCATGAGGTTGAAGCAATAGAAAGATCAAGCGGATATAGTGGTCTTTATCATGTATTGGGGGGGAGATTGTCTCCATTAGATGGGGTAGGACCCGACGAGCTCAATATGGTCTCTCTTTTGGAGAGAATAAACAACGCCAGTCATGCCATCCAAGAAGTAGTTGTCGCTACAAATTCAAATGTAGAGGGAGAAGCTACAGCAGTATATCTCGAAGCGATGATCAGACCTCTTGGTCCAAAAGTGACAAGGTTAGCCCGGGGAATTCCAGTAGGCGGTGATTTAGAATATGTGGATCATTCCACCATTGTTGAAGCGCTGGTGGGAAGGAAGGAAATGTAGAGAATGAAAAAAGAAATGCAGAGGACTGGAATCGTCGTACTAGCTATAGGGTTAATGGGAGTTTTGGCTACTTGGTTGATAAAGGATCAGATAGCCAGACACAGGAGAGATCTATTTAGTCCGAGATTCTTGAGGCGATTGGCTGCTTTAAGTCACATGGCGAAAGTTGAGTCATCGGTTGCTAATATCAACCTCATGAGAGATTTCATCCTCTGGGAAAAGAAGGAGACATTGAGAGAGAGGGCTAGATTGATTATCGCACGTATGGAACAAGAAGTATAGGAATCTGATGTAAATAGGTGTTAATCTTTGACTCGGAACAGCATTATTTCGTCAAAGTAGTTTCTTTTTCATTTTTTAGGATAAATGATGGGCTTAGGCAAGAATTTACCAAATTTGGTAACGATCGCACGAATGGCCTGTTGCCCAGCGATATTTATTCTGGCATTGGATCAGTCATTAGAGGCAAAGGTTTGGGCTGCCGTGTTATTTCTATTTGCGGGGATGTCAGACCTTTGGGATGGCTATCTTGCCCGCAAGTATGATTGGATAACTGATACTGGTAAATTGTTAGATCCCCTGGCCGATAAGTTGTTACTCGTGGCCACATTTATCCCCTTTTATGTCATATCCCACAGGGGAGCAGGAGTGTCGGCTATACCTTATTGGGGAGCACTTCCTATGTGGGTTATGGTGTTGATCCTAGGAAGAGAAATGTTCGTCACAATATTTCGGCAATGGGCCGCTAGAAGAGAAGTAGTCATTGCTGCGGGCATATCCGGTAAATACAAGGCTTTTTTGCAAAATTCTTTTTCGGGAGGGCTTCTCCTGTGGTATCCCTTACAGGATATAAGTATGACGAGGGATTTGTCTGCATGGTACTATCGAGTATGGATTGAATTTCATTCCATGTGGATTGGGCTGACGCTGGCACTGGCGTTATTGTTCACCGTCTACTCCATGTTTGATTATCTGTGGAGCTACAGAAATTTGATTGGAGTTAAAGAGAGTGATTGAATCTAGAGTAATGAACTCCGCAGTAGTTGCCGTGGGGAATGAATTACTTATTGGAAAGACTGTGGACACCAATGGATCCTGGCTGAGTGAGAAATTAACAGATTTGGGTGTTCCGGTCGCAGGTAGGTGGGTAACCGGTGATGATCCTGGTTCGATTCAAGACTGTATAAAAGATGCATTGGAGAAGGCCGACATTGTAATCGTGACTGGTGGATTGGGACCGACTAGTGACGACTTGACCAGGCCAGCAGTGGCAGATTTATTCCGTCGCAAGTTGATTGAATACCCAGCATTGGTCCAGAGACTGCATGATAGGTTTTCCGCTATGGGATATGATTCTCTGCCTCAGCGTAATCTCGTTCAGGCAAAAGTCCCAGAGGGAGCTATTGTCATTGACAATAAGGAAGGCACAGCTCCTGGCTTAATTATTGAAGACGCTGGGAGGGTAGTGATTCTACTGCCGGGCGTACCCCGTGAAATGAAAATGATATTTGATCTGAAAGTCAAAGAGTATATTAATAGCCAGTTCAGATCACATCTAATACCCACCTTAGAACGAACCTTCAACACCAGTGGAATTCCTGAATCTCTTTTAGCGGATGAAATGGCGGGACATACCGATAAGTTTCCGCCCGATGTTTCCTTAGCTTTTCTGCCGGGATTGCAGGGTGTTTCACTTCGAATAACGACTCCTGACACTGATGGTAAGGGGTTGGTAAGACTTGGTCTTTGTGAAGAAATCCTCATGCCAGTGATAGCTCCTCACTTCTACAGCATGGGTGCAACAGATATCGTTGACACTTTGGCCAGTCTACTGCTAAGTGCGAAGAAAAACCTTGCTGTTGGGGAAAGTTGCACAGGTGGTCTGATTTCTAAACGGATAACTGATCGCCCTGGATCTTCACGTTACTTTAGGGGTGGTATCATAGCTTATGACGTCGAGACTAAGTCTAGTGTGCTAGGGATCGAGAAGCAGATTATTACAACAAAAGGAGTAGTGTCTCAAGAAGTGGCTTCTTTGCTTGCAGAAAGGAGTGTACGTTTGATGAATGCTGATTTTGGGATTGGAATTACAGGTGTGGCTGGACCTGGTGTTGGGAGCAGTGATGTCCCAGTGGGTACGGTCTGTTATGCTATCTTCGGCGATGGTAGAGTCCACACATTCCAAAAAGTCTTTGGAGGCAATAGGCAGGCTGTGAGGACTAGGGCCGCTCAGGCCGCTCTATTTTCCTTTTTCCAAATGCTGACGAATAAGCTGGATTAGCATAGATTTCATCGGGACAGGATTTCTCCAAACTATATTTTGGTATAACAAGATGGGTGTACAATGAATGAAGATCAGACTCACGGTATAGAGGAACTAGAAGCGACAACTGACTTCGAGCAGGAGCAGAGCCCAGAGGTCATGTCTGATGAAGAGGAAATTGGCAATCTACGTGTGAGTGAGGATGCTGAACACGAAGGATCTACTGATACTTCAATCGAGGACCTGGAGATAAAATTAACAGCTGAAGAAGATAAATACGTGAGGTTGGTGGCAGAGTTTACTAACTACCGTCGCAGGGTACAGCAGGAAATCTCAGCCGCGCGGCAAAGAGGCCAGGCCGATTTACTCCGTGGTTTTTTAGAAGTTTTGGATGATCTCGAACGCGTGAGTGAAACTGATGTCAACTCGACTAGTGTGAAGAGTCTGGTCGAAGGTATAGGCTTAGTGGAAAGAAAATACCAACAAGAGTTAGAACTTGCTGGGGTAGAAAGCATTGACCCTCTTGGCGAAGTGTTTAACCCTCAATTCATGGAGGGGATGGCAACAGTTTCCACTGAAAATTCTGAGGAAGAAGGAAAGGTTTCAGAAGTATTCCAAAAGGGTTATCGGCTTGAAGACAAGCTACTGCGGGTTGCAAGAGTATCGGTTTTTAAGGTGGATAGTCCATAATTAAGCGAACTTATGGCTCCTGAAAAAAATTTTTATAAAGTGTTGCAGGTCCCAGAAGACGCTACTGAATCACAGATAAAAAGTGCGTATCGAAAGTTAGCCAAAAAATACCATCCAGATCGAAATCCCAAGGATTCTGCGATTTCAGAACGTTTTAAAGCTATTGGCGAGGCTAACAGTGTCCTGTCTGACCCGGAAAAGCGAAAACAGTATGACGAAATGCGCAGTTTTCCTGGTGGAGGGCTGGGTGGAAACCGTTTTGGGTTTGACTCTGGTCGAAGAGGTTTTCCACGCGATGGTCGGGTGTCCCTTGAAGGTTTAAGTGACATTTTTAGCACTATTTTTGATCCAATAAATTCTGGATTTACTACCCCCAAATCAGATGTGATGCCTCAAAAAGGAAAGGATACCAAATACAAATTAGAAGTTTCTTTTGAGACCGCAGTGCATGGGGGGAAGATTGCTATCACTGTGCCCGTGGATAAAAAATGCATCGAGTGTTCGGGCTCAGGTGGGCATCCTAAATCAGAAATCCGACCATGTCGAGAATGTCAAGCAAGGGGTAGCATCACCTTTGGTAGGGGACCATTTGCAAGAGCACGACCTTGCCCAGCATGTTTTGGAAGAGGGGCCATCCCAGGGAAAAAGTGTAGAGTATGCAGGGGACGCGGAAGAGGTCAGGAGGAGAGACGTCTGCACATTCGTGTTCCAAGAGGCATTGACTCTGGATCAAAAATAAAGGTCACGGGAAAAGGCAAGCCAGGACGAGGCGGTGCTCCAGGAGATTTGATAATTATTTTTAGTGTTAAGGAGCATCCTTTGTTTCAGAGAAAAAATCTAGATGTCTACATGAATCGAAAAATCAACTTCAAGGAAGCTATGCGTGGAACAGAATTGATTGTGGAAACAATATTCGGAGAAACAGTACGCTTGAAAATTCCTGAAGGAACTCAGAGTGGAACGGTGTTCAAACTAAGTGGAAAAGGTTTTAAAAGTAAAAGAGACAAGGGCGATCAGTATGTAGAAGTCCATGTTGAGACTCCTTCAGATGTGTCAAAAGAACAGGAAGAGTTCGTTTGACGATTTACACATGTTGACGGGCAGAACTGTGGAAGGTGGTCGAGCTAGTTTCTAGCCGACAAGTCCTTTCTTTGAAGCGCTGATTGAATACGACCTCCGCCGATGACTTGATCTCCTGAATAGAACACTGCGGACTGTCCTGGGGTAACGGCACGTTGAGGTTTTTCGAACTTTAAGACGACCGATTGTCCAATGGACAATACCTTTGCAGGTACATCATTTCCCCTGTAGCGGATTTGGATACCCAGCTCTGAGTTGACTGTAGGGGTATTGGTTAGCCAGTTGAGATTTCCAACCTGCACTCCTGGCTGAAAACATTGCTCCTCGGTTCCTATCACTACTTCTCTGGTGGATGGTCTTATTTCTATCACATAGAAAGGATCACCCCGACCTCCACCGAGTCCCTTCCGTTGCCCAACTGTATAGTTTGCGAAACCCTCATGATTTCCTACTATCTCGCCTTTTGAGGTGACGATGGAGCCTGGTTGTAGTGAAGGGTGTTGCGTAGGGAGTTTGCGCTCGAGTAAATCACGGTAGTCACCGGTTGGAACGAAACAGATTTCTTGTGATTCTGGCTTGTTAGCAGTTATGAGATTTAAGTTCCGTGCTTTTTGTCGGACGGTATGTTTGTCCAAATTACCGAGGGGAAAATGGAGAAATGGAAGCATTGTTTTAGGAAGATCCCAAAGGAAATAGGATTGATCTTTCTTTCGGTCCGTACCCCTGAAGAGGGTTGAGTCTTGTTCGGGACCGTGCGTTATTCTGACGTAATGTCCCGAGGCAATGGCTTCACATCCCATTTGTCTTCCTTTTGCTAACAAATCGGGAAATTTTGTATTTGAGTTACATCGTACACAAGGATTAGGGGTTCTCCCTGCAGAATATTCAGCAACGAAATCATCGATGACATTAGCGGTAAATTCTTCTTCTACATCAAATACATAATGGGGAATTCCCAGTAATTCTGCGACATTTTGTGCGTCTGTTATGCCATCAAGCCCACAACAAGTTTTGGAAGGGCCACTATTGTCAGAATAACAGAAGGTTTTCATCGTAGCTCCGACTACCTCAAAACCTTGTTCCACGAGTAGAGCTGCGGTCAGGGATGAATCCACACCTCCAGACATCGCTACCAATATGCGTTTCTTTTTCATTATTCAGTCTAATGCGTTTTCATATTGAGTACTATGGACTGTGTTGTTGTGATGGTTTCTTGGATTTCCTGTAAAGTAGTTGAAAGACCTAGGCTAAATCTTATAATCGCTGTGTTTTCAAGGTCATTGTAGATGGCCTTCAGGACATGGCTTTTTGAGCTAATGCCGCTATTACAAGCAGATCCAGATGATGCTGATATGCCATCCATATCCAAGTTAGCCAGCAGGGCGTCACTGTCCAGATCAGCAATGCCGACATTCAGTATATGTGGTGCCCTATCCCCTTCTTCCCCATAAACTTTCAAATCACTTATGCCAATTGATAATCCCTTCTCTAAGGCATCTCTAAGTTGAGCAAGTCGGATGCATTCACTTTCCTGTTCATCCACTGATAGCTCTATGGCCTTGGATATTCCCACGGCTCCTGCGACATCTTGGGTCCCTGGTCGAATACCTTTTTCCTGTCCTCCACCAAACAACATTGGACTTAAATTTGTACCTTTGCGCACAAACAGAATACCGGTTCCCTTCGGTCCACAGATTTTGTGACCACTCAAAGACAGTAGGTCAACCTTCAGGTCACTAAGATCTATAGGGACTCTCCCACATGCCTGTACCGCATCCGTGTGCATTGGTACATCATAAGATCTGGACATTTCAGCAATTTCCTTAATTGGAAGGCGCAGTCCAGTTTCATTATTTACTGCCATTATAGAAATAATTGTAGGTTGCAGTTTTAGGACTGTCTCTAGGTCATCTAAATCAATATTTCCATCTGCTGAGACTGGTAAAACTATCAGCTCGCCGACTTGCTTGACTGCATTGGCACAGGTGTCTAGAACAGCTTTGTGTTCAATAGAACAGGTGATGACTCTAGGAATGTCCGATTTTTGGAGATCAAGTTGCACCTTTCCGAGGATGGCGAGATTATTGGATTCAGTACCTCCTCTTACGAAATAGATTTCACTGCGATCTGCTCCCAATGCATTTGCCACTTTCTGTCGGCATTTTTCCAGGGTCGCCTTTGCCTTTCGTCCTGAGGAGTGTTGACTGGAAGGATTGCCGAAATTCTCCAAGAGGGTTCTTGTCATGGCCTTGTGGACTTCGGGGCGTATTGGGGTCGATGCAGCGTGATCGAGGTATATGGTTTCCATATGTGTTATAAGCCTTTAAAGCACTTCATTCAGAAGTCGTAGACTGCTCACTATAATAATAAAATTATACGAATGGTTCTTATAGGCATATGCCAGGAATACCTCAAAGTGTTGATATTCTTAAAATGAAGAAGAGAAATTAGGATCGGTGAAAGAAGACATAGCCGGTGTTTCTCTGGTCCAGAATGGTTCGCCGTATTTAGACCGTATACGAGAACCGTGGAAGGCGCAGTGTACCTTTACTTGCTCAATTAGGGGCCTGTTTCCACCTGAAAAGACCTCACCCGCTCCTGTTTTTCCATGGAATTGAGACTCAAAGCATTCTATAGCTTTAAGTTTAGTGTCGATGTGCTCTGTTATATCCAATATAAATGTTGGCCTTTGAAGTTCTTCTCTGAAAAGAAGAGAATGAATTACGGTTTCAGGTCGGTGAATTTTACCTTGTGCAGAGTATTTTTTAATACCAGCAAGGAAACAAGCGTCATATACCAATTGTGTAGCATTTCTGTGATCGGGATGTCGTGCTTCCAAAGAATGAGTGACAACAGTCTGTGGTCTTAGTTCACGAATCAGTTCCACCACGATATGCTTTGCTTGGCTGTCGTTGATCAATGAAGCGTCTGGCAATCCTGCGTTTTGTCTAACTGAAAGGCCCAGTATTGCACTTGCGTTCGAAGCTTCCTTGGCCCTGATTTCTCTACTTCCAGAGGATCCTTTTTCACCGCGTGTTAGATCCAGGACACCTACCCTTTGTCCCTCTGAGGAAGATTTTGCTAGTGAACCACCACAAAGAAGTTCGGCATCGTCTGGATGAGCCATGATTGCCAGTACGTCCAAGGGTTCTGTCATTACTGGCTATTCGAACCTGAGAGCGGTAACGGGATCCATTCGGGAAGCTCGCAGGGCAGGGGCCAGGCCGAAGATCACCCCTGTGAGAATCGCAGAGCAGAGAGCTGTGATGATAGCCCAGAAAGGGATTGATGCAGGTATAGGGCTGTACATGGCTATAAGTTTGGCCAGAATTCCTCCACCGATCATTCCAGTCGCACCACCCAGGAAAGTTAAAAGTGAGGATTCCACTAGAAATTGCCATAGTATCTCTTTACGGCGTGCTCCCACCGCTTTTCTTATACCAATTTCACGGGTTCTTTCTGTTACGGAGATCATCATTATTCCGATGACTCCGATTCCACCCACTAGGAGTCCCACTGAGGACAAGGCAAGCATGACCAGGAGAAAAACCCCTATGAATCTGTCTAAGTTCTCTACTAGTTCTTCGGAGCTAATGACTTTGAAATCGTCGGTTTGATTTGGTCGTAGCCGGCGGATCAAACGCATCTCACCGGTTACTTGGTCCATGGCATCCGCCTGAGCTATTGAGTCATGAGGAACTACCCAAACCGCTGCCTGACTATTGGGGGCTTTTAGTCGCTTCAATGCTGAAGAATATGGTAGAACTGCGAATCGGTCTACGGCCTCTGCAAATACATTGTCGGCACCCTCAAATACGCCTACTACTGTGAAAGCTTCTGTAACTCCTCTACTGGCTGGCGTAGTCAGCCTAACTCTCCTACCTATTGGATCTCTTGAACCGAAGAGCTCTTCTGCTAGAACAACCGAAATGACGATTAGAGGCTTAGATTGCCTGACCTCTTCTGGTGTAAAATTTCTTCCAGATGTAAATATGCCCTTATTGTAGCGATCCCATCCCGAAGATGCGCCTGTTGTTGGCACGCCTCTGATCAATTGTGCATCGACGGATATATTTATTGCAAAATCAAAATTGTAGAGGGCTTCGTCGATATTAGACAATCTCGTTAGACGTTCGGCTTCTTCAGGTTGAATTCGAGGGTTATTCCACCAGGCCGGCCTTTGATTGCCACCACCAAATTGTACACTCGTGAAGTCAAATCTCATGACCATGAAATTGTTTGGCCCTGCGTCTTCAAAAGCTTCTACTATAGAGCTCCGGATCCCTGTCACTAATGCTGCAATTATTACTATGACTCCTACCCCTACTGAAACACCGAGAATCGTCAAGCTGGAGCGTAGTTTATTAGCTTTGAGAGAAACTAGGCCTATTGCAATTCCCTCTTGGAGTGCATGAATAATTTTCATTTATTCGGCCCTTAAGGCGTCTACTGGAGGAAGTTTTGCGGCTTGAGAAGCAGGGTATATCCCAGACCCCACACCCACAAGAATTCCCAAGAAAATACTCAACACAATCCATTTCCAATCAATGGCCGCAGGAAGTGCTGAGTTGCTACTTATTAAGAATGTTATACAAACCCCCAGGGTTACTCCTATCAATGCACCGAAGCCAGTCAAAGTAATTGTTTCTATCAAAATTTGAGATAGAATATCTGCCTGTTTTGCTCCAATAGCTTTCCTAATACCAATTTCTCTAGTTCGTTCCATCACTGATACAAGCATGATATTCATAATTACGATTCCACCTACTACCAAAGAGGTCGCTACTAATCCAGGGAGTGCGAGAAACAAGATTTGGGAAATATTATCCCAGAAACTTAATGTTTGATCTGCGGTTTGGAGATTGAAAGTGTTTTCTTCAGATGGCCTCAGTCTTCTCTCGGTCCGGAGAATTCCCTCAACTTCACTTTGTAGGGATCTCAAATCTCCTGGGTCAATTGATTGAATAACAACCCTATCGACTATTCTGGGAGGATTTTGGAAAGATTGCATTGGGGATGTCAGAGGAGCTACTACAAGATTGTCCAATGAAATTCCGAACAGATTCCCCTGTTCCTCTAGTACTCCAATCACCCTATAAGAGGCACCTTCTACTCGCACTCTTCTACCTACGGGACTGAGCCCTTGGAATAGCAGGTCCGCTGTCTCTGTTCCCAGGACGATTACTGGGGCCCCTCTTTCATGTTCTTGGGGTGTGAATAACCGTCCCTCTTGGACATTCCAAGATCTTATTTCTGGAACTTCCTCTGACACTGCGAAGATTTGGACGTTCTCTGCGTTCCTACCGTCTTCAGAAACAACTTCACCCCCATTCGTCGTTTGATTTTCTGCACCTACTCTTCCAGGAATTGTGATGCGCTCCTCGATTACTTCCCAGTCTTCAGTTGTTATCCTCGGCCTTCTATTTCTGGCTCGTGACCCAGATCCTGCGAAAGAAGGACCGCCTGAAGAGCGCCTCAGGGTAATAGTGTTTACACCGAAAATTGCGGATCCAAAATCTTCTCTGACATATCGATCCATTCCTTCAACAATGCTCACTACAACCAGTAGGAACATTACACCGACAATGACGCCCAATAAGCTGAAAAAGCTTTTGAGTTTCTGAGACCATATTTGTCGAAAGGCCAGACGGAATTTTTCAGAGTAGTTCATCTTAGAATATTATAAAACAAAGGGTTATCCACCGATTTGGAAGCGTATACGACCACCAAAGAATCCTTTTTCTTCATCTTCATCCGATATGGGAATTACGAGGTCATTGTCTTCTAGATCTCGGATCTGTTGATAGGGACCGACTACGATAGTGTCGTCCACGTTAAGTCCAGAAACCACTTCAAAATGTTCCTGGCCAGTGATTCCGATTTGAACTGGATAAAATGTCACTCTGCCATCCGAAACAATAAATACACCCTCCTGGTCAGTGTTTCTTGAGCGGAGGAGAGGACCGGAAGTGTTTTGTTGGAAATTACTGCCGTCGGATAGTTCCTCAACCTCTTCCCCAGACTTTAAAGTCAGTGAAATGATTGGAATGGAAAGTGAATTATCACGCGTGGCGGTGACTATGTCAGCTGTAGCCGATAAATCTGGGCGTATTCCTGACGGTGGATTGTCCATGGATACAACAACTTCGAAATCTATAGTAGAAGTTTGTCCGTTAGCTGGAGGTGCTATTGCGCTGTTACCAATTTCCGTCACGAGTCCACTGAATAATTGGTTTGGAAATGCGTCTAATTCTAGAATCGTGCTATCTCCCAGGGAAATATAGGGAACATCGGTTTCATCAACTTCTAGAACAACTTCGACAGCAGAAAGTTCACTTATAGTAAGCACTAAACTGCCGGGGTTGTTCATGGTTCCTACTATGACAGTTTCACCTTCTTCTACATTTAATCTGGTCACTTTTCCTGAGATTGGTGCCCTGAAGATGGTTTTGCTAAGAAGTTCGTTGGCTTCGGTAAGTGAAGCTTCCGCTTGCTGAACTCCAAACTGGAAGGCTTCCAGCTGTCGTGAAGCGAGTTCTACCTCTGTACGTAAGTTGTCCAGTTGTTGTCGCATCACCAATAGGGAGTCACGTTGATAAATGTTCTCTAGCCGATCTAAGTCTCGAATGGATCTAGCTAAGCTAGCCTCCTGCTGGCTAACCTGGGCACTAGCTTGGTTAAGGGAGGCTTCCGCCCTAGAAACACTTGCCTGAAACTGTGTAGGATCCAATCTCAGAAGTAATTGACCCACCGCTACATCGTCGCCTTCCTCTATTAGCAATTCAGAAACCCTCGCAGACACATCAGAACTCATGTCAACAACCCTGCCAGCTCGGATATTGCCATTGGCTGTGACTGTCTCTGTTAGGTCTCTGCGTGCTACGGCTTCCAAGCGGACTTCAATGGGTTTGTCTCTACGACCTAGAAAGAGAAAAGGTATTCCGATGGTGGATACAACCACTAAAGAAGTGGCAATTAGGATTTTGGTTTTTTTTGTCATGTCCCTTTTACTCTATGCGTAAGGAAGTTCCGACCACTGCTTCCAAATTAGTCAGAAAATCATGGTAAGCGAAGATAGCCTCTACCTGGGCTCGGTCAGCTTCTACTTTTAAAGTTTCAGCTTCTAGCAACTCGAGGAAATCTGCCAGACCTTCGCTGAAACGTTCTCGGGCTAGCCTGAGCTGTTCATCGACTACGATTTGATTCCGTTCGTCAATCAGAGCAGATTGGTATGCGGTTTGAATCGTTGCCAGTGTAGTTTCTATATCTGCTCTCAAGGCCAATTCTTGTTCTTTCAAATTAAGATCAAGGTCTTCTAACTGAACGTTTGCTTCAGCTACCTGCCGATTACGGTTTAACCCTTGGAATATGGGAAGGCTAACAGTTATGCCCGCAGAAGCAGGTTGCGATGTGAAATTGAATGGGAACTGCTGGTTGTCGAGACGAATCTGTTCAGCAATGCCGTCAGTTATCGCAAAAACCGAACAATCTCTAGCTGGAAGTGGGTTGCTGAGCCTAGCGTATAGGATGTTGGTCTGCAGGCAACTCTGGGTGGCAGAAGCCGCTTGTGCCACCGCACTCCCAATAGCGAAATCAACATTGGAAGCCTGTCTGGTGAATCCACTGAGTCCAGCCCTCATTGATACTGTTGGAAAGTAAGTACTTTTAGCCATCTTGACAGTGTAACTCGCAGAAGATCGAGTTGCTCTCAAAGATTGGAGATTAGGATTTTGTTGAATCCCTAGGTCATAGAGCTCTTCTGAATTCCAATTTGGAATTGAAAGAGAGAACTGTGTGGTTGTGATAAAGTCATTATCCAGAGCTACACCCATTTTCTGGAGTAGTCGTATTCGTGCATTTGAAAGGCTATTTTCCACCTGTAGAACACTCACCTCAGCCCTGCCTAGAGCTACCTCTGCTTGGGCCACGTCCACAGCTGTGGCAGTACCAACTTCAAATCTTGCTCGGGCGAGTTCTAAATTAAATCGGGCTCTGTCCAGTTGTTGTTCTGAGACTCGACTTTGTTCTATTTGTCTTAGGACTTCGATGTAGCTCTGAGTCACTTCCAGAACTAGTGTAGTCTCTGCTTGGGCTACTTGAGCTCTCGTGGCTTCTCTATTTGCCTTAGCCTGTCCTGGGGCCATTAGGGCTGCTCCGCTAATATTATAGTTCAATCCCACACTGTAGCTGGAGAACAAGTAGGAGGGTTGATTAGCGAAGCCGAGTTGTCCAGCAGTCAAGCTACCGAACTGTTGCTCACCTGATCCCTGCCAGCTTGCCCCACCACTGGTAGTGGCGTTAGGTATTAAAGACCCATAAGCGGATTTCACAGCCCAATCAGCAATATTTTCGTCATTTCGAACTGCATGGATTGCAGGATTGTTGTTCTGCGCAATCTCAATAGCCTGTGCGAGACTGAGATTGTAAGGTACCTGGGTTTGCGATTCTGATTGAACCGGAATGACACAAATGAACAAACAAAAGATTAGTGACTTTTGAAAAAATTTCATCACCAAGAGAAACCTCCAGTATAGTAGATCAGTTCTAATATGTGCTGTAAAAATAGTTATAAAGCTAGGATTATTGCACCCAGTGTCTATGGAAAGATGCGCAAAGGAGTCGATGTGTTAAATATTTCAGTCAAATTTTGTCGTTTTATCTTTTGAGTTACGATAAATTAATTTCCTGGCTTGGGGCTTCGGTAAGCCAGATAGTTTTTTTGAGGAATTTCTACACGTAAGATTCGGTTTTGTCCGTCTGTCCAAATTCTGTGTATAACACCTGCGATGTCCAGCTGTAAATATTGAGCCTGGATAAGATCACTTCCGATAGAAATGGGTTCGACTGAGCCTAAGGATAGAATAGCCAAATCTTGCTCTCCTATCCTAGGAAACAATGCTAAGAATTCCTTTGAATCTGTGAATTGGTGTGGTAATAGTAAGAAATAGTGATGAGCGAAAAAATCATCTAAAATTATGGTAGGAGTTTCATTGGTGATTCGTCTATATTCTCGCTCTTCCAAATGCAAATCCGATGAAGTCAGTGCAAGGAAACGATCACCTCTGCGTTGCAAATTGATCTCTATGTTGGAAGGTAAAATTCGAGTTTGATACGCTTCCACTAACATGGTCGGCCCAACTGCCCCCAGGGCAGATTGAATAGTTTCAGAAGTATTGCCAGTATTGACGACAGTATTTCCTTGAGCAATTATACGCATGTCCGCACCAGACCCAGCACTTCTGATCTTGAAAGATTCTGTTCCTACCACCCGTCCGTCCAGTTCTATGACAAATGTCCCTTCGTCAAGGTCAACGGCCTGGGACACGAGTTGAATTGGACCAAGAACAATCGGTAAGGACAGAAGTGTAGAAATCAGAATTTTCATATTAGCCTGTACACTTGGTTACACCTGTTTGTTCAAGTACCTAATATGAATATAATCTATTTGTTATCCGAAGAGGATTTTCGTCTGATTTAAAGCACAGCCTATGGGAAGGTAATAATGGAATCATTTGAACAATATTCAACTCTAGACGACATGAGTAGTGAGGATTTTCGTTCCGCTGGACACCTTTTGATTGAGTGGATGTCGACCTATATGGACGAAATGGAATCATTACCTGTTCTGCCTAGGGTAAAACCGGGGGAGACGTCTGCAAGGTGCTCGAACACTCTGACCGCTGAAGGCGAATCTTATCAGGATATTTTCGAAGATTTTGAATCCAGTATTCTTCCGGGAATAACCCACTGGAACCATCCAGGATTCTTCGCTTATTTTGCAGATGGAGGTTCTGTTCCCGGGTTGCTTGGTGAAATGTTATCAGCAGTTCTCAATGTAAATGCTATGCTTTGGAAAACTTCACCAGCTGCAACCGAATTGGAAGAAAGCACTTTGGGGATTCTTCGATCATTGGTGGGCTTGCCGGATGAGTTTTTTGGAGTGATAAATGATACCGCATCGTCAAGTTCATTATATGCCTTGGCAGCTGCTAGAAATCAATCTTTTCCAGATGTAGGACATTCGGGGATGTTTGGAATGCCTAAGGGTAGAATCTATACCTCTGAACAATCCCATTCATCCATCGATAAAGCAGGAATCACTTTGGGATTCGGTACGGATGGTATTTCAAAGGTCAAGGCAGACTCCAAATATAGGATGGACCCAGCAGAGTTACGAAGACTGATAGAAGAAGATCTCAAATCTGGTGTTGTTCCAGTCGCAATTGTGGCGACAATTGGAACTACTTCGACTAGCAGTATAGATCCAGTGGACGAAATCTCAAAAATTGCCAAGGAGTATGACATTTGGTTGCATGTAGATGCTGCTTACGGAGGTCCAGCTGCTATATTACATGAGTTGAGGCCATGTTTTTCTGGATGGGAACTGGCAGACTCTATAGTCATGAACCCTCACAAATGGCTTTTCACTCCAATAGACTGCTCCGTACTTTATTGCCAGAACCCAGGTCAGCTTCGTCGTGCATTTAGTATAGTGCCCGAATATCTTCAAGGCGGTTCAGATGAAGTAACAAATCTCATGGACTATGGAGTTTCTCTTGGGCGCAGATTCCGATCTTTAAAGCTTTGGTTCGTGCTACGGTATTTTGGAGAACAAGGGCTTGCTAAGGGAATCAGGAGTCACTGTAAAATGGCCTCGAATTTTGCTTCTTGGATAGAAGAACATCCGGAATGGGAATTAGTAGCCCCAGCACCATTTAGCACAGTTGTCTTCCGCTATACTGGAATAAGTCTTACAGCTGATCAGCAGGACGAAGCTAATCTTAGCATACTTGAGGAAGTCAATGAAGAAGGCGAAATATTTATTTCCCATACTCGTCTTGATGGGAAGTTTGTACTGCGACTTTCCATAGGGAATATTCAGACAAAAGAAAGACATGTCCAAAATGCCTGGAAGATTTTGCAAGAATCCTCTTCTGAATGGACTTTTGCTAGGTGAACTTCCTAGTGCGAAAAAATTTATTGGCTATGCTTCTCTTACTTCCCTCACTAAATCATTCATAGCTTCTTTAGCATCTCCGAACAGCATCGATGTGTGGCTCATATAGAATAGGGGGTTATCAATTCCCGCAAATCCAGTTGACAGGCTCCTTTTCATTACAATGACACTTTTTGCCTTATCAACGTCCAATATAGGCATTCCGGCTATGACACTTTGTGGATTGTGTGCTTCTGGATTTACAACGTCGTTAGCTCCTACCACCAATACAACGTCGGTGCGGTCAAAGTCGTCATTGATTTCATCCAAGTCGAATAACTTATCGTAAGAAACGTCTGCCTCGGCTAGGAGGACATTCATATGACCAGGCATACGTCCAGCGACTGGATGCACTGCATACTTAACATCTATCCCTCTTTCTTCTAAATTGTCTACAACCTTCCTTAGCTCATGCTGTGCCTGAGCTACTGCCAATCCATAACCTGGCACGATGACTACTGATTGGGCGTACGCGAGGATCATCGCTGCCCCTTCTGGATCTACGGATCGGGCTATCTTGTCCGAGTCATCTCCCTGAGCAGTGCCAGTCGATTCTCCGCCAAAAGCACCAAAAGCGACATTCCCCAATGAACGGTTCATTGCTTTGCACATGATGAGTGTGAGGATCAACCCAGATGCTCCTACTAGTGCTCCGCTAATGATCAGCACATTACTTCCAATTACAAACCCAGCCGCGGACGCTGCTAATCCCGAATAGGAATTCAGAAGGGAAATCACCACTGGCATATCTGCTCCACCAATTGGAATCACCAAAAGAATTCCCAAGGCTAGTGCAACTGCTGTGAAGATATAAAAAGTGGTTATGGTGTTTAAGGCTCCTATTTGGAAGAGGCCCATGATTCCTCCGCCCAACACTAGAAGGCCTAGAAAAAGTCCTGCATTGAGTGTTTTCTGAAGAGGAAATGTGATGGGATTTCCAGAAACGATACCTTTGAGTTTTCCGAAGGCTACAAAACTACCTGAAAATGTCACTGTTCCGATTAGGCACGAGAGTACTATGCTGACGCCTTCACCCAGGGGCGATGTGATACCAAGGGATTCCAGTCTCAAAAGCTCGGCTGCTGCTACCAATGCTGAGGCGGCCCCTCCGAAACCGTTAAATATCCCAACAAGTTCTGGCATTTCAGTCATTTGTACCATTCTTGCTGCAGTTCCACCCAAGATTGTCCCGACTGTCATGCCAATGAGTATCGTTGTCCAGTCTACTATTTGATTATTCAGGAGAGTTGCAACGATGGCTATTAACATTGCTAAGGCAGCCAACTGGTTTCCTCCTCTAGCCGTAGCAGGAGATTGCAGTCGCTTCAGGCCTATAACGAAGAGGACGGAAGAGAAAAGGTAAGAAATTTCCACCGCCATGGATAAGTTCATATGTGGGTTCCTCGGAGTAGGGGGTCTAACGTTTTTTAAACATTTCAAGCATTCTGTCAGTAACCATAAATCCACCAACCACGTTGATCATGGCCAATGCAATAGCCAATCCACCAAGCCACTGGGCTAAACCTTCATCCACTTGTGCAGATACCACCAAGGCGCCAACTATGCTAATTCCTGAGATTGCATTAGCCCCTGACATTAGTGGCGTGTGGAGTGTAGGGGGAACTTTTGTTATGACCTCACGTCCAGCCAGCGTTGCTAACACGAACACATAGATTCCTACGAGCATCTCACCCATGGTTCCTCCTCAAACAGGAATGGTTTGCCTGATATAGTTTATGTTTCATCTACCTTACTTGAGACCTAGTTTTTCTCTAGTTAACGCGTGTTTGATTTCTCCTGCATGTGAGACACAAGTACCAGCCAAGACTTCGTCGGAAAAGTCCAAGGACAGTTCACCTTCTTGAACCAGTTCCTTCAATAAAGTCTCAACGTTTTTAGAAAACATCTGACTGGCATGCACGGGAATTTCGGAGGGAAGATTGGCTGGGCCAATAATCTTCACTCCATTTACCACCACAGTTTCTCCTTCCTGGGTCAATCTACAGTTGCCCCCAGTGGAAGCCGCCAAATCGATGATTACCGAGCCAGCTTCCATAGATTCAACCATAGCCTTGGTAATGAGTTCTGGAGCGGGTTTTCCTGGAATTTGCGCCGTCGTTATCACCAAGTCGGTGTCACTGATATGTGTTGCGATTAATTCTAACTCTTTTTGATGTTGATCTTCACTCAACTCTTTCGCATAACCACCTTCACCTTCTCCACTAACCTCTTCTTCCATCTCTATGAATGTGGCTCCTAAGCTCTCTATCTGTTCTTTTACAGCGGGGCGGACATCAAAAGCCTCAACTTTGGCACCGAGACGCCTGGCTGTAGCTATAGCTTGCAATCCCGCTACTCCTGCTCCTAGTATGAGCACCTTTCCAGGTCTGATAGTTCCAGCAGCAGTCATAAACATGGGCAAGAATTTCCCTAGCTCACTGGCTCCAGAAAGTACTGCTTTATAGCCAGCAACCGTCGCTTGCGAGGAAAGAACGTCCATACTCTGAGCTCTGGTTATTCTTGGTATCAGTTCTAATGCAAGAGCTGTTATGGACGCATCAGCCAGGGATTTGATCAGGTCGGGTTGACTCAACGGGGATAATAGAGAGATCAATACTGCATTTTTAGGGAAAGTTGCAATTTCCTCTTCGGTGGGTGGCTGCACCTTTAGTATTATTGAGGACTCTTTCATGGCCGATTGAAGGTCAGGGCAAATCTTAGCTCCAGCTTGTTCGTAGTCTTGGTCTTGGTAATGAGCCTTAGTTCCAGCTCCCGAAACTACAGAAATTTCACAACCCAGTTTTTGCAGTTTGGGTACACTTGACGGAATCAAGGCAACCCTATTTTCTCCAGCTGCTGTTTCACCCATCACGGCTATGTTCATTAGAGTCCCACCTGTTTAATGCAAGCAGTGTAATTTATCTAGTTCTTTTGGTCCGAAAACCAGTGACAAACAATAATCACGCCGAGAGCATACAGAACCTGGACCATTAACTCAAGGCTTTAGTGAAAAATAGTAAGAATAGGGGGTAAGGTATATCCCGACATATTATTCTGAGAAGTGTTAGGTATAAAGCCCGTGGACATATAAAACCGAAAGCGCAATTTAATAAAAGTAAATAATGATGTTTTGACGTTAAGAGTCACGGTCTGCTGCTGCAGTGGCCTGAAACTCGAATCCCATAACCAGCTTGTTTGCCGTTGGCTATGGGTATAGGTTCGGTCCTCGGTTTGTGTTGTCGTTTTAAGATTATCTGAACCCATGCGTTAAAATCGACATCTGTTTAGTAAGAATTCATGTTCCACAAAATTACTTGAACCCATGCGACTATTCATTGCACTGAATTTTACCAAAAAAGAAAAGATGAAGCTCCATCGGACTACAGAAGTATTTCGAGAGTGTCAATTCCCAGTCAAATGGGTGGAACCGCAGGATTACCACGTGACCCTGAAGTTTTTGGGCAAGGTATCTGAAGAGCGGCTGGAGATGGTGGAAGAAGCGCTAGATCATGTTGGAAACGCGACAAAACCTTTGGAAATAGTGATAGAGAGTTTCGGAGCGTTTCCAACAATACGTCGGCCAGAGATAATTTGGGCGGGATTGGAACCGAGTTCCGCATTACGATGCCTAAAACAGGATTTGGAATGGGCACTAAAAGAGTGCGGCTTCAAGGCAGAAACTCGGAATTTCCATCCACACATTACTCTAGGTAGAGCTGACAGTAGCAAGGGGGCTGGAGCTTTTCGCGGGTTAGATGAAAAAGCGGCGGCGACTGTTTATGGAAGCAGGGTACAAATTCGAAAGGTTGATTTGATGAGGACCAGACAGCTGAAATCGGGTTTGATCTATACACTAGAATACAGTGCTACTTTGTCAGGTTAGCCAATGGGTTGCTTGGGAGGATGTCTAGCCAGAGTTTTCCTGATGGGCGCAATATCTATTGCCTTGGTAGCAGGATGGTTCCTAGGACCAACAGTGCTAAAGAGAGTAGAGGGGTTTTTTGCCGATCGTACATCAATGATTCAAGGATCCCCTCAACTGGCTTCGGATGCTATGGCAAGATTGAGTGGATTTCGAGAGGGCAAGTCAGGTGTGGTTTTGAGCTTCAATGCCGATGAGGTGGCCTCTTTGCTGATCCATTCAGACAGTGCTAGGCTACTGGAAGGAACTGCAGGCTTGAGCATAAAAATGGAAGAAGGAAAAATAAAAGCTAGTAGTCGGATCAGCACTTCCGATTTTCCAGAGTTGCTACATCAGGAAGGAATTCCTGATTTTCTGCCAGATACCGTTTCAATCTCTATAGAGGGAGCAATAGTTCCCCTGACAAGTGAGGAGGTCGGTGTGGCAGTTTATGGTGCTCAAGTTTCGTTTATCCCATTGCCATCGGCAATGATACCTGCATTGTTTGATGTATTCAGTGTAGAGATGGAAAATGGATATCCTGGAGCTGTCATAAAATTACCTCTTCCCAGTGACATATCAGGAGCGTTTATCCTGCATGATAGATTGTTTCTTTTGCGTTAACCTGTCTATTTCTTTCCCAGTGCGATTATGTTTATCTCTCATTTAGGCCAATTGGTGAGAATCATTGTTTCGATAAATCCTGCTATAAGTTCTCCTATTGATTGGTTAGTACGAACGGAATAAGATGATTTTTCAGTCAACAGAAAAGTATGTGGGCCAAGGCAGACACCCCAATTTCATATTGGTTGTCAGAGCCATCCTGAGACTGTTGCGTCCGCTGGTATTGGCTCTGATACTATTCTTGGTTGTCAGGGCTCTGTTTTTGGAAGCTTTTAAAATTCCCACATCCTCGATGGAATCTACTTTGCTTCCTGGCGATTTTGTCCTGGTGAATAAGGCTGTATACGGAAAGATAATTCCGCTGGGTTTCACAGTTCCTGGTTGGAGTGATCCCCAAAGGGGAGACATAGTTGTCTTTCAGCCACCGCACGATCCTGGAAGGAACTATGTTAAGAGGGTGATTGGACAACCAGGGGATACGGTTGCGATGGTAGATAGAGTCATCTTTGTTAACGGGGATATTCTTAAAGAAGATTACTTGCTGGATTCAGTGGACCAAGGTGGAAGTGTAGATGTACGTCACTCGGATATGCGATGGCAAAAAGAGTATTGGATCGACAAGAACAATCCTGCAACGGACGCTCCAAAGGCCAAGTATGATCCATCTAGAGATAATTGGGGGCCATTAAGTATACCTGCAGGAAAATTTTTTGTTCTAGGCGATAATAGGGAGGATAGTGAGGACTCACGTTATTGGGGTTTTGTGAGTAGGACCTCGATCGATGGAAAAGCTTGGGTGATATACTATTCGACAGAACCAGGATATCGCAGTTACAGGGGGTGGTTGGATGCCTTGAGATGGGATCGGATCGGGAGAAGGATTGATTGATCCAAGAAAATTAACTGTGACCACATTCCAGGAATGATGTTTGACCTTAGAATAGGCCGTTTTACATGTTGAGTACTATTTGTGTAAAACACCATTTTGGAAGTTGACACTATAGGGGTGCTTAACTATGCTTATCAGCTTATTTTTGCTCGAATTAAATGGGGTCTGCTTTGCTTAAAACTTATACTCCTAAAGAACACGAGATTGAAAGACGCTGGTGGCTGTTAGACGCGGAAGGTAAAACTCTGGGTCGCATTGCGACTCAGGTTGCGACCCTACTGCGTGGGAAGCACAAACCATCCTACACTCCTCATTTGGATACAGGTGATTATGTGGTGGTTATAAACGCGAGTAAGGTTTCAATGTCTGGTAGGAAGTCAGAACAAAAAACCTATTTCACCCATTCGGGCTATATGGGGGGAGAAAAACATATACCGTTTAAAAGAATGATCGAAAGACATCCTGATAGGGTGATCGACTTAGCTGTAAAAGGTATGTTGCCTAAGAATACTTTGGGAAGAAAAATGAGAGAAAAGCTGAAAGTGTACGGTGGGCCCGAGCATCCACACCAAGGACAAGCCCCACAGAGTGTGGAGGGGTAGTCATGGCTCAAGAAACACTCCATGGAGTAGGAAGGCGCAAAACCGCTGTGGCGCGTGTCTCCATAAAGCCAGGTAAAGGTCTGTGGTCGGTCAACGGAAAGTCATTAGAAAATTTTTTCCCAAGAGCTAGTTATCAAATGAGAGTAGAGCAACCACTCGTCGCGGGGGAATTGGCTGGACAGTTCGATGTCACAGTTAGGGTCAATGGCGGGGGAACCACTGGCCAGGCGGACGCTGTTCGTATGGGCCTCGCTCGGGCACTGGTAGCCCATGATGAAGAATTAAGAGGAGTCATGAGGGCTGGTGGCTTCCTAACAAGAGATTCCAGAAAAGTTGAGCGAAAAAAACCGGGCAGACCCAAAGCCCGTAAACGCTTCCAATTTTCTAAACGTTAAAAGGAAGGCAAGGTCTAAATTTTGGAAAACAATACAGAAAATGATCTAGGGTTAGAGCTACAGGACCTGATTGACGCTGGTGTTCAGTTCGGTCATCAGACTCGTCGTTGGAATCCAAAGATGAAGCCATTCATCTTCTCCAAGCGTAACGGTATCCACATAATTGATCTGCGCAAAACATTGGACAGATTGGAAGTCGCAAGGGAAGCTGTAAGACGCACCGTGATGTCAGGGGAAAAGATCCTTTTTGTTTGTACAAAAAAATCTTTAAAATCTGTAGTTGAACAGGAAGCGCAAGCATGCGGTTCTTTTTTCATTACCGAAAGATGGTTGGGTGGAATGCTGACTAACTTTCAGACTATTAGAAAGCAAATCCGAAGACTAAAAGAATTAGAAAGAGGTCAGGAAGAAAGTGCTTTCGAATTTTATACTAAGAAAGAACAGCTTCTCTTAGACAGGGAAAGGACCAAGCTCGATAAATACCTTTCTGGAGTGAAAGATATGTCTCGTCTCCCAGGAGCTCTGTTTGTGGTGGACGCCAGAAGGGAGATTACTGCTATTAGAGAGGCAAATACTTTAGGGATTCCTGTCATAGGTGTGATAGATACGAACGCTGATCCAGAGTTGATTAAGTACCCGATACCAGGTAATGATGATGCTATTCGTGCCGTGGGCTTAATCGCTCATTCTATTGCCGACGTAATACAGAAGACTAACGTGTTGGTGCCAGAAGCGCAGAAGCGTCAAGTTCAGGAATCTCAAGCAACTACTTATTCCACCGAAACAGGTGAGGTTAAGGAAGAACAGAGGCGACCCACTACAAAAGCTGCGAGTCCAGCAAGGCGAAAGGTTATTCAACGGCCCCCTAAAATTGCCAAGGAAGTTGATGAAGAAACTTCCAGTGATCAGGAAAATACTAATGCGGAGGTTGTTGAGGCTTTAGATTCGAAAGAAGAGACTGAAATCTCTTCAGAGGATTGAAGGATCAAATAATAGCTGGAAAAGGTCAGAAGATTTCTCAGTGAAGATTTTGAGGGGTGTCGGCAGACGGTTGCTAACACCTCTTATTTTTAGGTTAGTTTTAACAAAGGTGATGATTTAGGCAATGTCAATTACAGCTAAAGATGTTAAGATTCTGCGTGATCGGACGGGTGCTGGGATGATGGATTGTAAAAAGGCTCTAATGGACACAGGTGGAAATCTCGAAGAAGCCATCGATTTGATGCGAGCCAGTGGGGCTGCTAAGGCGGCCAAGCGAGCAGGCAAGGTTGCCGGAGAAGGGACCATTGGGACCTATCTCCATTTTGACAACAGAGTCGCTTCCATGGTAGAACTCAATTGCGAGACAGATTTTGTAGCGAATACAGATGATTTTAAAAGTTTGGCTAGGGATATAGCGCTACATATTGCTTCCCAATCTCCCGTGGGTATCAGTGATCAAGACATACCATCCGATTTGGTGGATAGGGAAAAAAAGGTTTATGAGGAACAGGTTAAAGAAGAAGGCAAGCCAGACCACATTGCAGACAAAATAGTAGAAGGCAAACTGAGAAAATTCTTTGAGGAAAATACCCTACTGGCCCAGCCGTTCGTTAAGAATCCCGACCAGACAATCGAAGAATTGATAACAGAAGTGGCAGCGAAAACTGGTGAAAAAATTGAAATTGCTAGGTTTGTGCGGATGAAGGTCGGGGAAGACGATTGATATTTGGCCGAAGGTCTCGATATATGGTTGTGTGTTAGATGTATAGAAGGGTTTTGGTCAAACTTTCAGGTGAGGCACTGGCTGGCACAAAGGGCTTCGGTATCGAACCATCTGTGGTCGACAGGCTCACTGATGAAGTCAAGCAGGTGCATGAGACGGGAGTCAGTCTTGGGCTGGTGATTGGTGGAGGTAATATAGTCAGAGGGTCTCTAGCTAGTCAGAAAGGGATGGACAGGGTCCAGGCAGATTACATGGGGATGCTCGCTACCATAATCAACGCACTGGCGATTCAGGATCTTCTCGAACGTAAAGAGGTTGCCACACGTGTAATGACTGCAATCCGAATGGAACAGCTAGCGGAGCCTTACATTAGAAGAAAAGCTCTGAGGCACATGGAAAAAGGAAGGGTTGTGATTTTTGCTGGTGGAACCGGAAATCCCTACTTTTCAACCGATACCGCAGCAGCATTAAGGGCCATCGAGATGGATTCGGAAGTAATCATTAAAGCGACAAAAGTTAAGGGGGTCTATACTGCAGATCCCCATCAGGATTCCACGGCTTCATTTATACCAAAAATTACCTTTGAAGAAGTCGTCAAGATGGGTCTGCAGGTTATGGATACAGCAGCAGTTTCTCTTTGCAAGGAGAACAGTCTTCCTATTATAGTTCTTAATATTGAAGATAAGGGGTCGGTTTCTTCAGCCATAAAGGGAGACCAGGTAGGTACCCTTGTATCTTGAGTAAATTTATTATTTTTTCAGTAAACTCTGGAGGGTCATGATGTCTTTAGATATCCTCGAGATCAGAATGGAGGACGCAATAGAGTCCTTAATTCGTGAATTCTCTTCGGTTAGAACTGGTAAAGCTACCCCTGCTTTGTTGGACTCGGTCCGCGTAGAAGCCTACGGTAGTTTAGTAGCCTTGAATCAAGTAGCTAATGTTTCCACGCCAGAATCGTCTCTCTTAGTCATTCAGCCTTACGATAAGGCATTGTTGGAAGATATAGAGAGGGCAATTCAAACAGCTAATCTTGGTCTCAATCCTGGTAACGACGGAAATTTGATCAGGATACCTATACCTCCATTGAACGAGGAACGGAGGAAAGAATATGTGAAAGTCATTCATCAAATGGCTGAGGAGGCTAAAGTTTCTCTAAGACATGCAAGGAAGGTCGGGAATGATGAGGTTAAGGCAGACCTAAAGGACAACCAGGTGAGTGAGGATCAGGGAAGGGACTTGCTGTTAAATATACAGGAGATGACGGATCGTTACACGGGAAGGATTGAAGAACTCCTTAAGGCCAAAGAAAAAGAGATAATGGCTATTTAATACTATGGGATCGTCAGAACTCTTGGCAAAGATAAGACATGGTGGCAACATCCCCAAGCACATCGCCATAATAATGGATGGTAATGGTCGTTGGGCTGAGAATAGGAAACTACCTAGGACCGAAGGACACCGAGCTGGTATGAAAGCTGTGCGTGAAGTGATTGAGGGGTCTATGGAAGCGGGCGTTGAGGTACTCACATTGTTTGCATTTTCTAAAGAAAATTGGAAACGGCCTCGATTGGAAACCGATGCTCTGATGGGATTATTGAGGTTGTATATTCGCAAAGAGAAAAGAAAGCTCCAAGAAAAAGGTGTTGAGGTGCATGTACTTGGGGACTTGACCGATGTTGGAAAGAATACAAGAGAGGCTATTTCAGAAATTGTTGATGAGACAAGTGGGGGTGGCAATCTCAGATTGAATTTGATGCTTTCTTATTCAGGACGTGATGACGTAGTACAAGCATGTAGAGTATTCACGGAAGAAGTACTTCAGGGGGAGTTGGGACTGGCTGACCTCAATGAAGAGGTTTTATCTCATCGTTTATTCACATCTGGTATACCAGATCCAGATCTACTCATTAGGACTTCTGGAGAATTTCGAGTTAGTAATTTCATGTTGTGGCAAATTGCGTATACTGAGTTATCCATTGTAGATACGTTATGGCCAGAATTTTCTAGGGAGCATTTGTTCGAGGCCATTTCTAATTATCAGTTAAGAGACAGAAGGTTTGGAATGATCTCAGGTCAGGACGATTTGGAGATTGGGAGGATAAACTGAAAGGAGAACTGGTTCGTCGTATACTGGTAGGACTGCTGGGTATTCCTATACTCGCTATTGTCATCTACTTCGGGGAATGGGTATTGGGAATGGCTATGTCTTTAGCTACGATACTGGCTGCCCGAGAGTATTTTTCTCTCAGGAAGAATGATGCCCAGGGCCTCAAATTGCCTGGAGTCATACTTGCGGGGCTACTTCCTCTAGTTGCGGTGCAACATCCAACGTATCAAGAATTCGCGGGTATTGCTTTCGGTTTGGTTCTGTTCGGGTCGATAGTTTTTCTCATTCTAGTAATGTGGTCACAGTGGCCCCAAGGAACTCCGATAGAATCTGCAGCGGTGGCCATCATGGGTGTTTTGTATACCGGAGGAACTCTATCTTTCTGGAATTTGTTGCGTGCGTTGCCCGAAGAAATGTTGAATTCGAGCGACCCTCTCTCGGGAACACTTTTGTTGATCTTTCCGATTTGGACCACTTGGATAGGTGACTGCCTTGCCTATTTAGTAGGTTCACGGTGGGGAAGGAAGAAATTGATTGTCGGGGTGAGTCCCAACAAAACAATAGTAGGCTCGCTAGGAGGATTGGCGGGATCTGTTATTGGTGGGATCGGTTACAATCATTATTTGTTGCGTGAGATGACTGAGATCCACTTTCCTCTGGAAATGATTCTTGTGTTTAGCTTTTTGGTGGCGTTAATCGGACAACTGGGAGATTTGTCTGAATCAGTAATGAAAAGACAAGCAGGAATTAAAGACTCTAGTGGCTTAATTCCAGGTCATGGTGGTGTGCTTGATAGGTTGGATGGTCTCTTTTTTACTATACCGATGGCTTATTTCATTTTCCTGTTGTACATCCGATATGGTTAGCAAAAAGAAAGATAAGATAGGAGTAGTAATTCTTGGATCAACCGGTTCGATTGGCCAGTCTACTCTATCGGTGGTAGAAAGACATTCCGATCTTTTTCGTATAGTAGCCCTATCAGCGAATAGGTCTATTGACCTACTTGCCGCGCAGGCTCACAAACACTCTGTCACCAAAATTGTTGTCACAGATGCATCTGCTATAAAGGATAAGGAAGAACTCTCTAGTTTAGAATGGAAAACTGGAGTGGACGGCATAGCAGAAGTGGTAGCCGATCCTGAAGTTGATATAGTGGTAAATGCCATTGTGGGAGCGGCTGGTTTGCAGGCTACCTTATCAACTATAGAAGCTGGGAAAAAATTAGCTTTAGCGAACAAAGAATCCCTTGTTGTTGGAGGACCGTTAGTACTAGAAAGCCTTCGAAAATGCGGTGGTGAGATAATTCCAATTGATAGTGAACATTCGGCCATTTATCAATGTATTAAAAAGGAAGAGTTAAGAACCCTGTCAAGGTTGATTTTAACCGCTTCTGGTGGTCCATTCTTTGACCTGCCCGCTGAACAATTGGAGAGTGTAACCTTACAGCAAGCCTTGAAACATCCTACTTGGGAAATGGGACAGAAGGTCACTATCGACTCAGCAACCTTAGCAAACAAGGCACTGGAGATAATAGAAGCACATTTCCTTTTCGGTGTAGAATATGAATCTATATCAGCAGTGATTCATCCTCAGTCCATCGTCCACTCGTTTGTGGAGTTTATAGATGGATCAGTTTTGGCGCAGTTGGGATCTCCTACTATGGAATTACCCATTTTATACGCTCTTGCACACCCTAAAAGGGTGGCGGATTCTGCACTTAGGACCTTTGAACCAGCTTCTCTACCCAGTTTGGAGTTTGAAAGCATTGACGAGGATCGGTTTCCAATGTTTTGGGCAGGCGTCCAAGCGGGAAGACAAGGAGGAACAGCGCATGCTATTTTCAACGCTTCTAATGAGATTGCAGTAGAAGCATTCTTGAAACGTCAGATTAAATTTTCTGAAATTCCAATGGTGGTAGATAAGACATCAATGTCACTCGGTGTTGATGAGGTTGATAGTTTAAAGGATATTGTTGTAGCGGATGAGTCGGCCAGAGAAGTGAGTGGAGAAGTGGTGCAGTCAATTCGGAGTTAGGCAGGTCGAAAAGAGTCGTGAATATATGTTCATATTAGAGTTCGTGTTCTAAACAAGGGGGAATAGGGAATCGGATGACCACTTTTGCTGCGACCATGTTCATGTTGGGAGTGCTAATTTTTGTACATGAATTGGGTCACTATCTAGCTGCCAAATCAGTAGACATCGAAGTTAAAAGATTCTCCATAGGTTTCGGCCCGAAAATCGTTGGGTTCCGTCGAGGTGAAACAGAATACATCCTGAGTTTGATACCATTAGGTGGATATGTGAGCATGGGCGGGATGTACGACGAAACAATGGACCAAATTGAAGGAGGTTCGCAGGAAGAGGATCGGAAGCCGAGTCAAAGAGATTTTGACGCAAAACCGATCTGGGCCAGGGCCTTTGTTTTGTCAGCGGGCGTTCTCATGAATTTTGCATTGGCCTTTGTTATTTATACTGGAGTATCTGCTTTTTGGGGAATGCCCGAAATAGATGAGACCAGAGTCGCCCGGGTAGATTCCGACGCTTTGCCACCTGGCGCACAGAACCTAGATCGACTTGAAAGCGGAGCGACACTGGTGACGATAGGAGAGAACACGGTTAGCCACTGGGGCGATGTGAGAGATGCTTTTTTAGTTGCATCTTCAGGACCTCTGGAGATATCGACAGAAAATGCGGATAGTAAAGTTGAGATTGATCTGCCAGAAGATATAGATGAACGGATGGCGATTGTTCAAGCGTTGTACCCGTGGCAGGACAATGTTATCGGCAGTGTTAACCCAGGGTCTCCAGCCGAAAGGGGAGGGTTGCAAGAGGGTGATAAAGTTCTAGGAATCGATGGAGAGACTGTCTCTCATTGGTATGATATGACTGAATCGGTGAGATCTAATCCTGAAGTCCAATTAGAATTTTCTCTGGAACGAAATGGTAGAGAATTGATCAGGTATATTACCCCTGAGTCGGTCATGCAAGATGGGTTGGAAATAGGCCTCATAGGGACTACGGCCCCGGGATTGTCATACTCATATGAAAAGGTGGGATTTGGCAGGTCTCTAGAATTGGGTTACAGGGAAACCCTAACTTACAGCTATATGATCTTGTCCTTTGTTGGGGAATTGTTTACTGGTGGCGTTTCTAGTAGAGAAATTGGAAGTGTCTTTACTATAGGTCAGGTCGCTGGTCAAACTGCCAGACAAGGATTAGAGTTTTACCTTCGTTTTGTTGCTCTATTTTCCATTAATCTAGCTATTTTGAACTTGCTTCCAATACCAGTATTGGACGGAGGACATCTAATGTTTTTGGGACTAGAAGCGATTCGCAGAAAACCATTGTCCCTAGAAACCAAACTAGCATTTAGCAAGGTTGGTTTTCTTTTTCTTGTAGGTATAATGGTTTTAGCACTCTTCAATGACATAGTACGTCTTATGGGTCTGTAGGAATCTAATTTCTGATAGCTGAATCGCTACAAGAGATTGAGTTGCCCTTTTTCGCTCTGATCAAGTCGGAGTTTTTCCAAATCAAGAAAAGGTGTTGGGTCATTTTGTGGTATGACTTCCAAAAATCCCTTGAATCCTTTTGGGCGGATAGCTTTTTCCATAGTCGAGATAGCCAAATCTGGTGTGTTGCAGTTTTCGGAAAGGTGCGCTAGGAGTATCCCGAGTAGCCGTTTGTGCAGTAATTCACAGGCCAGTTGCGCAGCAGCTTTGTTGGAGAGGTGCCCGTGACTGGAAGCAATTCTCTGTTGGACTGCAGTGGGATATGAGCTTTTTCTCAACAACTCTTCTTCGTAGTTGGATTCAAGTATTAAAAAATCAGAGCTCTTTAGGGCTAACCGAACCTGGGCGGTTGGCCTACCTAAGTCAGTGGCAATCCCAATCTTGAATCGTTTTGATGTGTCGGAAAGAGTAAAAACAACAGGGTCAACTGCATCGTGGACGGTCAAGAAGGGTTCAACAAGGATTCCCTTGACAACGAAAGGGCGACTGGGCTGATAAAGTTCAATAAAATCGTTTCGATGAAAGATTTTTTCACATTTTTCTAAAGTCTGTGCGGTTATGTGGATAGGGATATCGTATCGGCGGCCGAAGATCCCAGCGCCAGCAACATGATCACTATGGTCGTGGGTGATTAGGATGGCGTCGATTGTTTCCGGTGCCACATTTATTTTTGACAATCTGCGAGTTGTTTCTTTACCGCTGAATCCGATATCTACAAGAATCCTCGTATCCAGAGATTCTATGAGTGTGGAGTTTCCTTTACTTCCGCTGCCCAATGAACAGATTTTCATTTTGGTGAACAAGATTCCATGAAAAGTAGTTTATCTAGATGTGTCGGGGTGTGGTCGTGTGCTTTTCCAGGCTTCCAGCAACAACTTCTCGGCTTTTGAAGTCAGTTCTACGTCACGACGAGCCATGACTTTACGGACCATTTGCAAGAATGCTCTAAGATCATATGGTTCAAGGTCATTGGCAGTTCCCCAAGAAAATGGTGGGATATCGTGCGGAGCCATGCCCCCTCCGAAAAAGTTTGTACCACAGCCAATTGTACAGCCTCCAGGAAATAGACTTCCAATTCCCGTTTTAACATGGTCCCCCACGAAAATGCCAAGTTTTTGCTGTCCTGTGTTCACTAGTTGACCGTTAGTTAAAATCTTTATTTCACCGTAGTTGTTCTTAAGGTCACTATTACAAGTAAGTGCTCCGAAGTTCACCCAACGCCCTACATATGAATGTCCAAGGTAACCGTCATGGGATTTGTTTGTATGACTCAGTATCACGGAGTTGCTTATTTCTCCTCGCAGCTTGCATTCAGGTCCAGCTGTAAAGCAACTCATAGAGCCACCAAGTAGGCGTGTCCGAGCACCTACAAAGGCCGGTCCAATAATATGCGTGAAAGGACTGATATATGCTCCAGTGGAAATTAGAATCGACCCCGACCGGCTATCCAAGTGGGTGTTAGGAGAGATGATGGCACCTGATTCGATGATAATGGGATTATTGCCTTCATAGGTTACTCCATGGGGAACTCCAACAGTTATGGAACATCTGGTGTGGTCGAGGGGAACACTGTTCACATCTTTGTTGATTTGCTCTCCATTGACTGTGACCAAATCCCACATGTTTTCCAGAACGGTTCCAGACAACGGAAATTCAGGAAAATCCGATTTAGATGCCCCTGGATCAGAGGAATTAATATCTTCATAGCCAGTAAACCCTTTTGGGAAAACCCAACCCACTATTTGCTCTCCGATCACCAGTGTTTGTGGCTGTTTATGGCGGTCAGTATGCAAGAAGATTTCCTCGACAGTTCTGTCGGTGTGTTTACTAGGATCAAGAATTGCACGGCTCGAAAACAAGATGACTGGTTTTCCACTGTGTATATCATCGAGGCCCAGGACTGGAGGAGCGTCTAGCTCATCGAAATGTTGAAGGCTCGGGCAGGTTATGTGGCCCAGACATTTTTCTCCCCAAAGTGCTTCGGCTCTTTCTCTCATCGAAAGAATTCCTAGAGTGAGTTCTCCTGCTGGCCTTGTCAGAGTAAATGGTTTCCAGCTCTTTGCTAATTCATCATCAAAAAGGTACAAGTTCATCATCCCAATTATTCCTCTTGGGCACTCGAATTGGTAATATGGTCGATTAATGTTTTTAGATCAGAAGCGAGATCCTTGGTAGTGGCCAAAACTGTATCTCCCGCCTGAACCAGAACCAGATCTTTTATTCCGTAGGTTACCACATTCATGTCTTCAGAATAGATGACACTGTCCTTTGTATCTACCAATTTGCATTTTCCCATTAAGACATTGCCACTCTCATCCTTTGGTCTTACACGTGAAAGGGAGCTCCAAGTGCCAACATCGTCCCAGTGGAAATTCGCTAAGACAGTCGCTACACGGCCGCTTCTTTCAAGGATCCCCTCGTCAACACTCATCATGGGAATATTGTTGAAAAAATCGGCTGGCCTATTTGATTCCAGGTGGAAAAGAAATTGTGAAAGCTCAGGAGTAACAGTGCGAATTTCATCGATCAAATCTTTTGCTCTCCAAAGAAAGATACCACTATTCCATAGGTATCCCTCTTTTAGGTATTGTTTGACTGTTCCCAAGTCAGGCTTTTCTTGAAAAGAAACGACCTCGAAAGCACTAGTCTTGCTGTCAGTTTCAAGAGGCTTTCCTCGCTCGATGTAACCATAACCAGTTTCTGGGCGATCGGGATTAACCGCAACAGTAAATAGCTTTTTGTGCGCGGTCGCCATTGCTAGGACATCTTGAATTAACTCTGCGAACTTTGATTCTGGTTCAATGACATGGTCTGCGTGCAGAGAAAGTATTACTGCTTCTGGATCCTCCTGGGATATATCCCAGGCCGCCCAGGTCAATGCAGCAGCTGTTCCACGCACTAGGGGTTCTATCTTAAAACATTGGGATGGAAGTTCTCTTACAAGGTCCTGTATACTCTCACTGAGATGCGTTGTGGTGAGAATTCGAATCTGTTCGGCTGGTACCAATGTGAGCGCCCTGCGGACAGTTTCAGTGAGCATAGGTTGACTGGTCGCCAGCGGTAAGAGTTGCTTAGGCCTTTTCTTACTGCTAGCTGGCCAAAATCTAGTGCCTGCTCCTCCTGCTAGTATAGTTATGTATAGATGTTTGTTCATCTCGAAAGCTTGGTGCTGATTCCATTTGTAACGATGAGTTTTTCATCTGAGGGTGTCATAGAAATGCCTTCAGGTTACAGACTGGATGATAAATGGATTAGCTCTCCAAGGAAAGGAAGGGACTTAGTATCACTACAGATAAAATACCTGAGCGTTGACAGGTCTTGTACCTTCAAATAGCGTTGGTTTTAATGCAAATAAAGGTGCTACCTGTGAATATGACTAGCCGTACTCTGCGATTATCGTTCATTTTAGGGCCTGTACTCATCCTGTTGACCAACTTGACAGGTTGTAGCAGGGACAATCCATTCGACCTAAAATGGACGGAAGCCAAGCCCGATACAGCCTTGATATATTCCCTTAGTCGTCCAGAAATGAACCTGCCCTCTGGTTTCGACCTTGTGGAGAGAACCACGGTTACGATAGAAGAATCAGATGTCACTGGAACCTGGGATTTCTTGCTTGACAGTCGCGATGGAGAGTTAGTTTTCGTACCTCCCGCAGTATTTGGAATCGAAAGCGAATCAAAAATGATTCGTTTCCCAGGAATGGATTTCGATGAGGTGTTGGAGGCTCCTAGCGATACATCCTCCTATTCCAGTGATGAAGTGGTTCCTGTGCAGACGAACTCTGTATACGTAGTCCAAACCCATAGGGGTAGGAACAAGTTCGGCATGCTATGTGTTTTCTATGGAAAATTACAACCATTGGAAATGACAACTAATGGAACCGTTACATTCGTGTTTGACAGGAATGAGCTCTGTGGTGAGTTGAATCTTGTCCCCAAAGATTAAGGAACATTGTGCTTGATATAAAAAGGATCCGAGAAGACGTTTGTGGAGTAAAAAAAGCTCTTGATAAAAGAGATCAAGCAGGGTTGGAACAGAAAATAGAAAAAGCCATTCTTTTGGACGAAAAGAGAAGAGAAGCACTCGCTGAGGTGAATACACTCAAGGCGAAGAGGAATAAGACTTCTAAAGAAATCGGAACCAAGATGAAGGATGGTTTGGCTACGGATGATATGGTAGCAGAAATGCGTCTTTTGGGAGACAGGGTGGCTGAATTAGACTCTCAGGTCAGAGGATGTGAGTCTGAAATCTCCGAGTTGCTACTCCAGGTTCCCAATATCCCACATGAGGATGTTCCAAGTGGCGGGGTAGAAAATAATGAGATCCTGAGAACTGTAGGATCCCCCAAAAAATTTGAATTCGAGCCGAAACCACACTGGGAATTGGGAGAATCCTTGGACATCCTTGATTTTCCCAGAGGTGCCAAGATATCTGGATCAGGCTTCCCAGTGCTGAAGGGTGAGGGAGCACGTTTGCAGCGATGTCTAATAGATTTCATGCTTGACTTGCACACGGGGAGTCATGGTTACAGTGAATTGAGAGTTCCTTATTTGGTAACAACGGAATCTTTGACTGGCACAGGACAATTGCCAAAATTTGCAGACGAATCTTACCAGTCTGAGAGGGACGATTTGTGGTTAATTCCTACTGCAGAGGTTCCTATAACCAATTTGCGTAGGGGAGAATTGTTAGACTGGGAGGAACTCCCAATATGCTATACTGCATACAGTCCCTGCTTTAGGAGAGAGGCTGGAGCCGCAGGTGCAGATACTAGGGGCCTTCTTCGAGTCCATCAATTCGACAAAGTTGAATTGGTTCGTTATGTCGCCCCAGAAAATACTCTTGAGGCGTTAGATAAAATTACTAAAGAGGCGGAAGCGATACTCAATTCTCTGGGATTAACATATAGGGTGATCAAGTTGGCTGGTGGTGATCTAGGGTTTTCCGCCGAAATGACTTACGATATTGAAGTTTGGGCGCCTGGGGTAGAACAATGGCTAGAGGTTTCTAGTTGCAGTAGCTTTTCAGATTTCCAAGCACGAAGGGCTGATCTGAGATTTAGAAGGGGGGAAAACCAAAAGCCCAGCTTTGTCCACACTCTGAATGGTTCTGCACTGGCCTTACCGAGATTGTTAGTAGCTATCATGGAAACGTACCAGCAAGTAGATGGAACAATCGAAGTTCCTGAAGTGATTCAAAATAGACTGGGCCTCTCCATCATTTCGAACCTATAGGTTGTTGATATGTCTGGAAGCTTTCAGTGAGGTTTAATAAGTGGTCAGTGGCTGTATTTGTTTTATTTTCCTCACTGCTGATTTGGTACCTGGTTTATACACAATCGATTGTGGCCGGTCTGCATGAGAGCGAAGAACGAATGACAGAAGTCGTGTCACTTGTTCAGGAACTCATACAAACAAGTAGCGAGACCGGATCTGCACCTGGTGGCGACTTCGAAACAGTTCTCTTTGAATTACAAGAAGTTGTAATTGAGTCAGGAATACCTATGGTATGGATGGGTGCTAATGGCACTGTCCTTTCAGCAGAGAATCTACCTTTTGAAACGGATATTTATACCCCAGCGGGCCAGGACCTGATCAGAGGCTTGGTTAGTGAATACGAAATGGAAGGCCATTCACCAGTCATTGGGGTGATGGGTAATCTGATTTACTTTGGAGACAGTCCACAAACTTCTGGGTTGCAATGGATTCCCTTGCTTCAGGCGAGCGGTTTGCTTATTACGGCTTTGATTGGTTTTTTGGTAATCCGGTACCAGCGAAAAGCGGAGCAAGAAAAAGCTTGGACTGCAATGGCTCGCGAGTTGGCACACCAGTTGGGCACTCCAATTTCCTCCCTGAAGGGCTGGCTAGAATTGATGAAATTTCCTATAGACTATCGCCCAGGGTCTATAGATCAAAAATCTCTTAATGATGGAATTGAAGAAGATCTGATAAGGCTGGAAAAAATTACGCATCGATTTGAAATGATAGGAAGAGATCCAGATTTGACTGTGCTTAACATAGTTGATGTGCTGGAAGATTTAAGAGAATATTTGTATAAGAGGCTGCCCAGATTATCGCAAGGAATCGAATTGAGTGTAGAGATCCCGGAAGTGGGGACTAGCATTCGAGGTAATAAGATTCTTTTGTCATGGGCGTTGGAGAATGTTGTGAAGAATGCTCTAGATGCGATGGCTGGTCGCACTGGTGAAATAAGGGTGGAAGCCGTGAGGGACAGTAGTAAATGGTTAAGAATTACTGTTCAGGATACTGGACCAGGTGTTGATCCAAAGGTAAGAGATAACATTTTTGAGGCGGGGATCAGTGGAAAAGAAGCAGGTTGGGGGGTGGGATTGACCTTGGCTCGCAGGATAATAGTAGGGTCACACAACGGAAGAATCTATCTCGGGCCCGATCAAAGTGAAGGAGCGAGTTTTGACATTTGTTTGCCCATCGCACACGGCTAAATACTGGTCCTATTCGGTTAGTGAACGCAGTGCTAGGAATTCTGGCATAGTATGAAACCTAGTAGTGTCAATTTAGATCGATTAAATCCAAGCCAACTCAAAGCCGTTAAGCACTTTAAAGGCCCAATGCTAGTATTGGCTGGGGCAGGTTCTGGCAAAACAAGGGTTTTGACTACACGTGTGGCATATCTGATTAGCCAAGGTATATCTCCGTCATCTATACTCGCGGTTACCTTCACTAATAAAGCCGCTGGAGAGATGAGAAGCCGAGTTCGCATATTGTTGAATGAGGATCCACACGGCATGTGGCTAGGCACCTTCCATGCATTAGGAGCACGTTTCCTCCGACAGCATGGTTCGTTAATTGGTTGGACTTCCCAATTTTCCATTTACAACACTCAAGATAGTGTACGACTCGTAAAAGCAATTTCTAAATCTATTGGTTTGGATAGTTCCCGATGGAGTCCTAAAGCTCTAGTTCATGGGATTAGTGATCTTAAAAGTCAACTAATCAATCCTCAAGAGTTCTTAGAAGAACAAAGCGATAGTCATGACATATTCAAAAGAAAGATTGCCGATATCTATCCCAAGTATCAGTCTGCACTCAAGGAGCAGAATGCATTCGATTTTGACGATCTACTTGTAAAACCCCTGGAAATTTTACGTGGAAATGAGAGATTGCTCGACAATTATCAAAGTCGTTTTGAGTTTATCCTGGTTGACGAATTTCAGGATACTAACAAAGCACAGTTCGAGTTTCTTCGTTTATTAGCAGAAAAGCATAAAAATCTCATGGTGGTTGGTGATGACGACCAAAGTATCTATGGATGGAGGGGTGCTGATGTAAAAAATATTTTGGAATTTGAGCAACATTTCAATGATTCCCAAATCGTGAGGTTAGAGCAAAACTATAGATCAAGTGGCTCTATTCTCGCCACGGCTAATGCGGTGATACAGGAGAATACCAAGCGGAAAGGCAAAACCCTTTATACGGAAAAACCATCTGGGGAACGTATCACCTTGATGGCAACACCAGGGGAAATAGATGAGGCACGATGGATAGCTGATCGTATAGAAATGTTTTTGATGACAGGAAAGGAATCTATTGCGAGCAACATTGCAGTCCTGTATAGGACAAATGCTCAAGCACGGGCATTTGAAGAGGTCTTTAGAAGGAAAGGGTTGCCTTATCAAATCATAGGTGGAGTGCGTTTTTACGAACGTAGGGAGATTCAGGATGTTTTGGGTTATTTGAGGTTGATATCTAATCCGCGGGACCAGGTGGCGTTCGAAAGGATAGTCAACTACCCGCGAAGGGGTATAGGGGGAAAATCTCTAGAATATCTTAAGGATTGGGCGCAATCTAATGATACTGGTTTACTGGATGGTGCTATAGAAGCTGAAAATATCTCAGGTATGCCTACAAGAGGGGCAGCTTCCTTGGTAGAATTCGGCACTTTAATACAGAAATATTCCAGTATCGCATTTAGTACACCCATAGGAGAACTCCTGGGCCTTCTAGTAGAGGAGTTAGATATTTTTTCGGCCCTTGGGATTGAAGGACCAGAAGGAGAAGACCGTGCAAATAATGTCAGAGAGTTGATTGCCGGAGCTCATGACTTCAGGGCGAACTGGGTTCCAGAGTCAGACGAATTTATTGAAGACGGTTTTTCAGAACTGGATCTTTTTTTGCAGGAAGTGGCTTTGATTATAGATATAGATAGTCATGATGTGAGCACGGAAAAGATTACCTTGATGACCCTGCACAGTGCAAAGGGACTGGAATTCCCTACTGTTTTCATATCAGGTTTAGAGGAGGGGCTGTTTCCTTTGCATAGAGCCTATAATACGATAGATGAATTGGAGGAAGAGAGGCGTTTGTTTTACGTAGGAATTACCAGAGCGCAAGATAGACTGTTATTGACACGAGCTGGTCGTCGGCGCAGGGCTGGTGAAATTGTCCATGCTTCAGCTTCTACTTTCCTGAAGGCGATTCCCAAATCTCTGATTAATAGATCAGGGAATCTTGGTAGCAAACCGAAACTCCACCTTCGATCTTCAACAGTAAGGAGTGCAGCTACTGAGGTTAGAAAAAACAGAGTTTTCGGAGCAGGGGTGACTGGAAATGAAGACTATGTCACTGAAGAACAAGAATTTGTAGAGGACCAAGAATTCAATCAAGATCTACCTCGATTGGTTGAGGGTGAAAGGGTGGTACATGACAAATTTGGCTCTGGAGTTGTTCGTTCCGTGTCTGGTTTCGGAAAAGATCTGAAAGTTGCAGTTGATTTTGAAGGAGTTGGTGAAAAGAAATTATTAGCTCGTTATGCGGGATTGAAAAAGGACTACTGACATATGCCTCTTAGCAAGTGAAGGCTGCTAATCTTCCTCTGATGAGTCACTTGATTTTAGGGAAGGGGTCTTTTCGTTTCTTCTGGTCCTGCTGAAAAATGTTAGCACTCCAGTGAGCCCGTGCAAGGCAGATTCTATTTCTCTATGGACCAAGTCCACTAAGGAAGTGAATTCTCCAATTCGCTTTTCGATTTGGGATGAAGCATCCTTTAAGCCATTCATCAGCCCCGTGAAAGAGCTATGTGCTTGCTCAACATCTTCACGAATCATTTTGGAGATAGATTCTAAATTTTCTGCTATGCTAAGGCATCTTTGTACAAGAGGAGACAGGGTTTTCCCTAGCCGTGTAATGAAGATTATTCCTACAAGCAAGAATATACTTGCGATTAACGCTAAGAAGATTATCGAAAGGTCAACAACTAGTTCTAAGATAGGAATTGTTCCTCCAATTCATTGTTTGGAAAGGATTTTTACCAGTTGCTCAAGATACAACATTATGAACAATTCTACACCCTCTGGGGTTTTAGTGAATGTCTGGCAATAATATCTTTAGGATCCTGAGTTCAGTGGTGAAATTGGTTGGGATGATAGGGCCAACAGGGTAGTTAAGAAAAATAAAATGGGAGAAGTCATATGCCTAGTTTCGTGGTAGAGGGAGGACAGAAGTTGGCTGGTGAAATACGGCCAGCAGGAAATAAGAACTCTGCATTGCCCGCAATAGCAGCATCCCTGCTAGGAACTGGAGTGACTATTCTCAAGAATATGCCTCGCATTCTAGATGTCCTCACTATGCTGGAAATAGTGGAGAATCTAGGCGCTAGGGTTACTTGGAAGGGTCAAAACACAGTGTCTATAGATCCTTCATCCGTTACATCCGGGAGTATAGACACTGTACTGGCACAAAAAATACGAGCGTCTTTGTTACTAGCAGGACCTTTGTTGGCTCGCTTCGGCTGTGTGCGCCTACCTCCACCAGGGGGAGACGTCATAGGCAGGAGGAGAATGGATACTCATTTCCTGGCATTCGAAACCCTAGGCGCCACTGTTAAATTTGATTCGGGTTTTGAAATAAAATGTGAAAAATTGTATGGGGCCAACTTATTTTTGGATGAACCCTCGGTTACAGGCACAGAGAACGCCATCATGGCAGCGGTATTTGCAAAAGGAGAGTCTCTAATCCGTAACGTTGCTTCCGAACCTCATGTCCAAGATTTGTGTAATTTGTTGATTAGTATGGGTGCTGACATAGAAGGTGTAGGAACTAATCAACTTAGGATATCAGGTGTAGAGAGTCTGCAGGGAACCACTTTCTCAATAGGGCCTGACCACATTGAAACAGGGTCTTTTATTGGATTGGCTGGTGTTACTGGTAGTCAGATATTGATTAAAGATGCTCCAGTTGAACACCTCGAAAGCACCTTACTTGGGTTCAGAAGATTGGGATTGGACATTCACGTTGAAGGGACAGACATCAGAGTATTGGGCGACTCGCAAAAGAACATTATAAGTGACGCCTTTGGTTCTCTTCCTAAGATAGATGATGGGCCTTGGCCAGCCTTTCCAGCTGATTTGACTTCGATAGCTCTTGTTACCGCTACTCAGTGTGAGGGAACAGTACTAATACACGAAAAAATGTTCGAATCACGAATGTTTTTCACGGATAAATTAGTAGCTATGGGAGCAAAGATTATTCTTTGTGACCCTCACCGTGCAGTTGTTGCGGGTCCCTGTAGACTTAGAGCTGCGAAGCTGGAAAGCCCAGATATCAGGGCAGGTATGGCACTGCTCTTAGCAGCTCTCGGAGCCGAAGGAGTAAGTCATATTCAAAATATTGGTCAAATTGAAAGAGGGTATGAAAGAATAGATGAGCGATTAAGACATTTGGGCGCTAAGATAGAAAGATCAGATTGATCGAGCTAGAATTCTCCCGATAGAGAGCTTAAGAATTGGTCACGTGTGGACTCTTTTCATTTGGCTAAAAGGAGAAAACACGCCTATGTCCACATGTTGAAAAGCCTTGAAAATAGAAGCGTATTTGCATAGCTTAGTCCCAGTTAGCCGCCTCAAAAGGCGGTCATTTTGTAGGTGGGGGAGTGGTTGGCCCCCGCTTTTTTATTCTGGGAAGGTTAGGTCCTAGAAAATGGAGATGCCGAGGTTTTGGACAAGCAACATATAGAAGCTGTGATTGAGAAAGAGCTCATAGACCTTGGATACGAGCCTGTTATAATTCAGTGGGCTGGTAGTTCGAATCGTCCAATTATAAGGTTGAGGATCGACAACATACAGAGAGAGGCTCCGAATTTAGGGGTAACTGTAGCAGATTGCGCTCGGGCAAGTCGACATCTGGAGGGTTGGTTGGAGCAGGAAGAGATTTTCCCGGAAACGTATGTTCTGGAGGTGTCATCGCCGGGAGTGAACAGACCGCTCGTGAAAGCGAGTGACTGGGAGCGGTTCATTGGCCAGTCATTAGTGGTCCAAACAAATGCCAGGACACAATTACAAGGAGAGAAATCTCAGTTTGAGGGAAAGCTGCTAGGAGTTGATGGGAGAGAGGATAGTTCGCCCAGAGCGCATATGCAGTTAAAAGATGGTACCAAATTGAAATTCGAGCTTAGTGAAGTAAAAAAAGCAAATTTGCTGTACGATTGGTAATGTCGCACAGACAGACCGTGAGGATTATATGAATGATGCTACTCAAATCGTAGATGCATTGAAGGCTGTAGTGGCCACAAAGAGTCTATCCTCTGACGAGGTCAATGATCTATTGAAAGAAGGTATAAAGGCTGGATTGATGAGGATTTATGGACCAACTGTTCAGTCCGAGATTACCATAAATGATCAGTCAGGGGGAATGGACATCCTAGTGCTCAGGCGTGTAGTTGAAGAAGTACAGGATCCATCTTCCGAGATCAGTCTAGATGAGGCACGATGGGACGACGAGGGATTTGAAGTAGGGGACGTGATGGAAATTCCTGTGGAATTTTCTGAATTTGGTAGGAATGCTGTGATGGCGGTGAAGCAAAAGATCGTGCAGTTGGTCAGAGAGAATGAGCGTGACAGAATACGATATGAATTTGAAGACAAAATTGGAGAGCTGATTTCAGGAGAAGTTCAGCAAATCGAATCGGGTAAGGTGATGGTTTTGGTAAACGGAGCCCCCGACGCGGACGCTCTAATTCCTTGGAAAGAACAGAATCCACGGGAAAGGTTTCGTCAAGGTGATCCTATAAGGAGTGTGTTGCGTAAGGTCGAAGAAACCCCAAAGGGGCCCAGGCTAATATTGTCCAGAGGAGCATCTCTGTTTGTTGGAGCACTCTTCAAACTGGAAGTGCCTGAGATCCAACAGGGCATTATTGAGATTAAGGAGATCGCTAGGGAGGTCGGGGGAAGAACAAAACTTGCTGTTTACAGCCACGATGAGTCTATAGACCCAGTTGGGTCCTGTGTAGGACTTAGAGGTTCACGCGTACAGGCAGTTGTTCAAGAACTTGGTGGTGAACGTATAGACATAGTGCCCTGGCATCCTGAACCAGAAGTATTTGCCAGGCGTTCCTTGGCTCCTGCTAGGGTCTCGAAAATTATGAGTGATCCAGAACGCAGAGTGATAACCGCTATTGTGAATGAAGACCAACTATCTCTTGCTATCGGGAGAAATGGACAAAATGTGAGGTTGGCTTCTCAACTTATCGGCTGGCAGGTCGATCTATACGGTTCAAGGGAATGGGTCGAGCTAGGGGCCGATCTCAACTTGTTCGATAGAGAAGTAGCAGATCAAGATTATGAAAGCTCGGATTTTTCGCTTGAAGAGTTGGACCTTCAAGATGAAACGTTGGGTGCCTTGCAAAAGTCTGGGTACTCCACCTTCTTACAAATAATAGATTTTAGCAAAGGTGATTTTCTAAAGATTGAGGGGATATCGGAAGAAGAGTCTGCGAAATTGATGGGATTAATAGAAGAATTGACAGTGCTGGACGAAGGTGCCGAAACAGAGCCTGCCAAACAGGACTCGTCTATTCCAAAGTCAGAAGAAGTGGAAAGCTAGTCATATGTACAGTTCTGTAAAAGGAAGCCCTTTGGGTTTGCTAGGATTGGCGCGCAGAGCAGGAATGATCGAACAGGGTGTGTATCTAACTCGAAGGGCATTGAGTCAGGGCAGGGCTAGCCTAGTACTTATGGCTCGCGACGGATCTAAAATTCAAAAAGAAAAAATTACTAGAGTGTTAAAGCACAAAAAGGTTCCAGCTATTACCTGGGGTACCTGTGAGGATTTAGGGGCTATTTTAGGGGGCGGATCTGTCACAGCCCTAGCTGTAACAGATCGAGGCATGGCAAAACGAATGATTGATGAATTGCCCAGTCAATCAGAAAGTAAGTGTGTCACAAATTCAGTCAGGTCAGGTAAATAGAATGAAGGTAGCCAGTCTAGCTAGGGAACTGAGAGTCCCTCCACAAATGCTATTGAATTGCCTAAGAGTTCTTCGCATCTCAGTTATAGATGAAGAAGAAGGTATAAGCGAGGGTGATGTAGCTTTGATTCGCGCTCGACTGGAATTGGTAAAAAACAGACAGGGCAAGATCAAGAATAATGAAGAAGCAATTGAAGTGGTCCTCAAAGGTGCTAAGTCGGCAGGAAAGCGCAGACGTCGACGCCAACCCTCCCAAGACCCGGCTGAAGAAGAATCTCTTGACCCCGCCGAATCTGAGTCTGACGAATCTGTAGAAAGTGAGAAAGCAACCGAAGTATTAGAAGCCCTATCTGACGAATCTGAGTCTGACGAATCTGTAGAAAGTGAGAAAGCAACCGAAGTATTAGAGGCCCTATCTGACGAATCTGAGTCTGACGAATCTGTAGAAAGTGAGAAAGCAACCGAAGTATTAGAGGCCCTATCTGACGAA
>MDTE01084539.1_pt1 | contig 70308 bp, 80 predicted proteins | sample 811231 | NCBI WGS metagenome assembly MDTE01 (sample SAMN05326651, study PRJNA326480) | marine metagenome | isolation source: seawater | place: Indian Ocean: Red Sea | collected 2010
CCCGCCAATACTCCATAGCATTTCACGTTCACCAAAAACATCTGCCAGCATTCCAAACGGCAATGCGATCGCAGCCTGAAATCCCCATGCCAGCATTGTGAGCGACATCACACGACCAAAGTAACCGGCATCAGTATTCGCCATCGTCAGTGCATTATTAAGAAGTATAAATCCAGCCATTCCCGGACCTAAAGCTAGCGTTGCCACCACGGTCATCTCGATCGTTGAAGCGACCGCCAGCATAAAGAATCCAGCACCTAATAACCCTATACAAAAAAACATGGCCGGCCAGGCCCAACGCGTGCCCACAATTGCCGTCAGAGGAACAATAACCACGAGCGACGCGATCGCGTTGATTGTAAAGATGAGACCAACATCAGTAGGCGAACGATTCAGATGTCGTTCAAGGAACGCGGGCAAAGCAATTTGCCACATAAATCCAACAGCAACCACCGTTAAATAAAGCAGCATCAGTGTGCGAATAGCGGGATTCTGCACAACGTAACGAATACCCTGCATTAGTTCTACCGAGACAGTGCGTCGCTCAGCATCTGGTTTTGGAATGGTAGCCGGCAGCTTAGCTACCGTTAACACCACCATCACGAAGAGTACAGCCATGAAGATGTAAGCTCCTCCTGAGCCAATTACGACGCTACTCAGCATTAACCCAGCAAGAAAAGGGCCTAGCACACGATTTGCACTTGACGCTAGTTGGTTGAGCGCAACAGCGTTGGGTAAGATGATTCTGGGAACGACCTCCCCTACCCAGGCTTGCAATGCAGGACCGAGGAATGCATACACCACACCCATGACCGCCGTCAGCAAAGTAAGCCAGAGCAATGTGAGTGTGCCTGTGAGAATCATCACCCCCGTGACAAAAAAGGAAACGCCGATAATCGTTTCACCCAAGATTACCAATGGTTTCTTGGAGACGCGATCCGCAAAAACACCACCAAATGGGCCAAGAATCAACATCGATAGACCTAGTCCCAACTGCACTAGACCCACTGCTGTGTTGGTACCGGCGAGCTCAAAGGCCACCACGCCCATCACGGTCCACTGCATCATGTAGGCCAGCATTGAAAACAAGGAAGCAGTCCACAGTAGTCGAAACTGTGGGTTTCCTAAGGCCTGAAACGTGGTGGCCAACCAACTACGAATCAAGAGAATCCGTTCTTAGTAAGAAAGTGGAGAGCAGGCAGACTGAGGCGAGTAGAATGTTATTCCTTCGACCAGGAAAACGTGCGAACCAGTCTCTCACCATGCGCAAACCCGCCATCGGGAGTAGCAAGGAAATCCTCACGTCCAAGCAGAATGCGCATCTCATATGGTCTATCCGCTAACCAGTCTTCCCCAAGGAAGTCGTAACTTTCTACCGGTCTGAGAGCTAAGCGGCTATAGGTGACATGCAGCACGACGCGCTGACCATCAATAGTTCGCAAACCACCTCCAGAATGCCAGGCTGACCCGTCCCAAAAAACGACCGACCCTGCAGGACACTCAGTAGATATGATGTCCATCTCTTCAGCGACCTCCTCCGCGTTGGGATGCCGGCGTAGCAGATGCGATTTTGGAACTACCTTGGTAGAACCACCCTCAGCAGAAAACTCATCACAGGCCCAACAGAAAGTAACCATCTGATTGTGTACTGGAAATGGCGCAGGTGTCCAATTCTGGTCCGCATGTAAACCACCCACGGCAGGCTGATCCGGTGGGGACTTAGGCTTAACGGAGCCTGCTACCTGTGAGAGCAAAGCGCCTTTGCCGCAAAGCACTTCGACGATCGCAAGAACCTTAGAGTTCAACACAGCTTCCTCGAAGACCGGATCCTTCGCCAGTAGCATATTTGCTCCGGTATCGAGACCGATTGCACCCTCTCCTGAATTTGCGATACGCATGATAGTTTCGCGTAATCTCTCCGTAAATTCCTGGGTAACCGCATCGTAGATATAGCCATAGCCATACTCTTTTACATGCTCGATCGCTTCGACAAGATCAAGCGCTTCAACCCTAGCTTGAAGATCTTCCGTGAGATCAAAAGGTTCGCGTGTCTCGTACAAGATTTTAGGTACCTGTAACTGTGTTTTTTCTGCTTCGCTCATAGATTAGCTCCCAATTCTGTTTCGCTCATCACGCGTTTTTTTAAACTGCTGAACAACACTTCGACATTGAAGTGACCGCAGTAAACATGCAGACTGCGATGCCAGTCAACTACGGAAACTCTCATGGTACTAGAGAACAAGCTTAGCCATTTGCGAGAGCGTATTTTCTCTGGCTACCGCATAAAGACCCCTAAGTCTGAAGAACTTTTCAATCGTGCAAGAAAATCTTTGGCTGGTGGTGTATCTGGAAACCTTCGATTTTTCTCACCGTATCCGCTTTATACTCAAAGCAGCCAGGGCACCAAAATAACCGATATTGATGGCAATGTGTATGTTGACTGCTTTAGTGCCAATGGACCCATGATACTTGGACACAATCATCCTTCGGTGATCGCAAGCATTGAGGAGCACAAATCCCAGGGATCACTACCGTTCAATCCAAGCACACTTATCGACGTAGCAGAGAAAATCACCACGCTCGTACCTTGCGCAGAACAGGTACGATTTCTCAACACCGGCACCGAAGCAGTCATGACAGCACTACGTATAGCGCGAGCTTTTACCGGTAGAAGCAAGATTGTAAAATTCTACGGTCACTACCACGGCCAGGATGATGCGGTTCTATTAGCCCTGAACCACTCACGCGCGGTCGCCTCAGCAGGTATACCCAAGAACGCCATCGTCAATATCATCGCAGCTGAATACAACAATATCGATTCAGTTTACCAGTCTCTGGACGATGACACCGCCGCTGTCATCCTCGATCCAGCGATGCACGGCAGCGGACTGTGGGGAAGAGAAGACCATAGTGAGTTCCTGAAAGCTTTGCGAGAAGTTACGCTGGAGAAAGGCGTTATTCTTATTTTCGATGAAGTCATTACTGGTTTTCGCCTCGCGCTAGGTGGTGCACAGGAGTTTTTTGATGTCACCCCAGATATGGCGACCTATGCCAAAGCCGTCGCTGCGGGTGAAAAACTCGCGGTAGTTGCCGGCCGCGAAGACATCATGAGTGTGGTAGATCCAAAAGCCCCACGAGGGACACCCCGTGTCTATCAATCCGGAACAATGAACGACGGCAGCCCAGCGCTAGCCGCCGCTATCGGTGCACTGACTACATATCAAGCAATGGGTTCACAGGGTGAGTACCAGCGCCTTAATGACCGCTCCAAGAACCTCAGCGAAGGATTGGAAAAAGCTTTTGTGAAACACGGCGTTCCTGCTCAAATCAACCAGCTAGGGTCAATGCTGGTACTGTTCTTCTCCAGCGAAAAGGTAACATTCGACAACCGCTTCGACCTAAAAGACGATTTGCTGGAGTTATTCTATCTGGCGATGATCAACGAAGGCATTTTTCTTTCGGTTCCCACCTCAAACCACATCTATGTATCCTTTGCCCACAGCGATGGTGACTTCGAACGGATTCTGACAACCACAGAAAACGTACTCAACAAATACGAATTTGGGGACGTTTGCGACGTAAAGTAGAAGTGTGTGAAAATCAATCCAGTCGATGAACAGAGAGCTCTAATGGCCACAACGGACAAGAATGGGGCACCACAGTACGAAGCCCTCGTCATCGGCGCCGGTATATGCGGCATCTACATGCTCTACCGACTGCTTAAACTAGGACTCAACGTTACCCTATTGGAACGCGGAGGAGACGCAGGCGGAACCTGGTACTGGAATCGCTATCCGGGTGCACGCTTCGACTCGGAAAGCTACACCTATGGCTATTCCTTCTCCAAAGAACTGTTGGAAGAATGGGATTGGAGTGAACATTTTTCCGGTCAACCAGAAACATTTCGCTACCTACAATACGTCGTCGAGAAATTCAAATTGCGTGACCACATGCAGTTCGACTGCAATGTGCAGGCAAGTACCTGGGATGATGAAAACCATGTGTGGACCGTGCGCACGGAAGATGGACGCGAAGCAACAACCCGATTTCTGTTTACCGCGATCGGGATGCTCTCTGCGGCGACCATGCCCCGGTATCCTGGTGTCGATAAATTCAAAGGTCAATCCTTTCACACCTACTACTGGCCTAAAACACCTGTTGAGCTGAAAGGGAAACGGGTCGCTGTTATTGGCACTGGCGCGACTGGTGTACAGGTGATCTCGGAGATCGCTGACATAGTTGCTGACCTTACTGTCTTTCAACGAAGGCCCAACTGGTGCGCACCTTTGCACAATGGACCGATTGACGAAGAGGAACAGGCCAGAATTAAAGCCTCATACGATGAGATATTCGCGCTTTGCAAAAAGACACCGGGAGGCTTCATTCACCAACCCGACCGGCGCGAATTTAAAGAGGTATCGAAAGAGGAACGACTAGCGCTCTGGGAAGAGCTCTATGCATCGCGCGGATTCGGTGTCTGGCTGGCAAATTTCCGCGAAATTTTCATGGATGAGAATGCCAATGCCGAGTACTCAGAATTTATCGCCGGGAAAATCCGCGCTCGGGTGAACAATCCTGAAGTGGCAGAAAAATTAATTCCTAAGGATCATGGTTTTGGTACCAGGCGGGTACCCCTGGAAACGAATTACTACGAGGCCTATAACCGAGACAACGTGCATCTCAAGGACATTAATGAGACACCCATTGTCGAAGTCACCGAGAGAGGGATCCTTACCAGCGAGGGTGAGCTTGATTTCGACATTATCATCTATGCGACCGGCTTTGATGCGATCACCGGTGCATTCGACAGGATGCAATTCAGTGGCGTCAGTAGTCGCAGGCTGAATGAAAAATGGGCGGACGGGCCGATTACGTACCTGGGGCTTCAGACGCACGGTTTTCCTAATCTCATCACCCTGTCGGGTCCTCAAAGCGGATCCGTTTCCTCCAACTTTCCCCGTGGTATCGAAGAGGCTGTAGATTGGGCTGCTGATCTCGTCGCCTATCTTAGGAAAAACGGTTACCACCGTATCGAAGCGACCGCAGAAGCCGAAGACGAGTGGGTTGAGACCATCAAAAGCTACTACGATGGTTTGTTGATCGCGAATACTAAGAGCTGGTTTACTGGCTACAACTCCAACGTCGACGATCACGACAAGCTACGCTACCTGATTTTTTGGGGAGGTGCACCGAAGTTTCGTGAACGAATAACCGAAGTGGCTGAAAACGGTTACCACGGCTTCTCTCTCCAGAAATGACGATTTCAGTTCGCACCGCTGAGGCAGCAGATATGGATCGCTGTATCGAGCTATTGTTAGCTCTTAAGAAAGCGCCCGCAGACACGTCCGTTCATGATGAACGAGCAATATTCAAACGCCTGCTCAGCCAGGAACGAGGAGAGGTCTTCGTCGCGGTAGATGGGGATATGATTCTCGGTATGGCAACAGTCAGCTACAACCTAGCCATGCGCTACAAGGGCGAGTACTGTCAATTAGAGGAACTGATCGTTGATCCCACAGCTCGAGGCAAGAACGCGGGTGGTCTTCTGGTTCAACACACAGTCGATAATGCTCGGCAGCGAGGTTGCGCTGAATATGGTCTCTACCTGGTGGAACGCACCGAACAAAATCGTCCTTTCTACGAACGTTACGGTATGGTCGTTGTAGGCACTGAAATGAGACAAAGACTAGAAGTCTAGACGGGTTCGCTCACTGCATCGTAGATTTCGGCGTTGGTACGATACCCTGCACAATGTGTCCATCAGGAGCATACCGTTTGGTAGTTTTTGGAGCCACATCGCTCTTCAAGTAATCACTACCGTCACCAATCTCGTCTAACCGCTCACGTTCTGCCTCAGATTCGAAACGTCTAATTCAAACACACGCGGTGTCGTCAATTTGATCGCGAAAACTGGCGCTAATGTCAATGCCGTTCTTGGTCATGAACGGAATGACTTCCTTGTCCATCAAATGGGTCCATTCATTCATCTTGTCATGCAAGATATAGTACTTTGGTAACTCGTAAAACATGGCGGGCTCCCTTAGGCCTCTGCGCGACGCAGCTCAAGTTCCTCAATGATTTCCTTGTGACGTTTTCGGTCAATACGATAAAGAAAAGCAAAGCCTAGCCCCGCATAGATAATCGCCAGGTAGACCGGACCCATCATCCACAGTAGACCATCAATCACAGCTGGGTCGAGGGTTTCTACCGAAGCATTCTGTGGAAAGCCAATAAGTTCCAAACCAAAGCCCGCCATCAAACCACCAAGGCCTGATGTCATTTTAATTGCGAATGTCCGAATGGAGAAGATAACACCCTCAGAACGGTTGCCAGTCTGAAGTTCATGCTCATCGGTTATGTCAACCAGCTGCGAATCGATAACAATAGGGACCACTGGCAAAAAGATCAGAGCCGGCGTCCAGATTGCAAAGAAAGCAACCAGGGTCCAAATAGTCCCGTTTTCAGGGAACCACCCAAGTAGCCGGAGACAGAAAGGCAGTGCAAGCAGAAAAGCAGTGATCAGAATAGTGAATATCACCGTATATTTTTTATCGAAAATATTGACAAGCCAGCGCGAAAAGACCACCCCGAGAAAGGCACCCGGAAGCGCAATCAATCCACGAATAGCAATCTCCTCAGTCGAGAATTCGAACGCATAAACAAAGGTATAAGTTGAAACCACCGCAACTAGACCCGCACAAATAGCTAGAATCAACCAACACGCACACACCGAAATATAGGAAGGGTTATGGATCAGGACCCACAGGTTACCCAATGTGTCTTTCAGGAAACTTCTGAAGTATTGCTTCGTGCGCTCACTAACAGATTTTGTATCGTGTAGGTAGGGGATCTGATCAGCCGTCATAAAAGTGCAAAAGAGAATTGCGCCGGTAACAAATAATCCGCCAACTGCGGCCAGAACCGGATACTGTTCTTGCCTCAGGAGTCCATTTTCCGCACCTTCTACAGAAGGAAAGATGGCGTAGAGAACAAATACTCCCAATAACGCGGAACCAACACTATATACCGCAAAGTTCCATCCAAATATGGAAGTCCGCTCGTCGTAGTTGTCAGTCAGCTCTGCACCCAGGGCACTATGTGGCACAGCGTAGAAAGTCTTACACAAACGCAAACCCACCATCATGACTGTAAACCACAGGAATAACTGGTACTCGGACAAACCCGAAGGCGGCTGGTACAAACCGTAGAAAAATAAACCCATAGGCACAGCCGACAGAAACATAAAGGGGTGGCGCCTGCCCCACCGGGTATTTACACTGTCCGACAACGCACCCACAAACGGGTCGGATACGGCATCCACCATGCTCGCTATCAAAAAGACAGTACCGCAAAGTGCAGCAGACACGCCCAAAACCTGATTGTAGAAAATCATCGTCGCCACGCTGGCAGCGGTGATCATTGCCTCTTCGAGGGAGCCCGAAGCGAACGAAAATTTGGTTCTCGCACTAATCTGTCTGTTTCGTTCTGACATATCCCCAACTCACAACCTTTACAAATTGCAGGATGACGACGTTCCTACGAGAATCGATCTAGCGCCTGAACCCATCTATGAAACCCCAATACTCAATAGGAGACTCCCCTGCGTCAAGCTTTACCCGCAAGGTGTCGGAGATATCACCACAGACTTCCAGCTTATCCATTTCGTATGGATAGTCGGGCTTTTCAGCTACCTCCGACTCTGACACCTGCTCCAGGGTAGCGAGCATAGCCTCTGAGCTCTCGTACAACTCCATCACCTGACAACGAGTTCCGTCAGGCGACATAAACCACTCATAACTAAGCACGTCTATTCGCTCCTTTTTGTGATGAGCACTCCAGTCCCTAGCTATTTTTTTGAATTCTTCTAACCTGCCCTCTTTGACAGTCACGTAGACATTAAACCGAATAGGGTCTGCCATAGGTGGTCTCCTTCGAAATTTAGGTGGAAATGCTTACTAGCGACCGTGTCGCAATAAAAATCCAGGGGTAGCACCGGTGCATTCACCATCCTGGAAAGTTACTTCACCGTTCACGATGGTCAATCGATAGCCTTTCGATTTCTGAACCAGGCGCCAGTCGTCCGCGGGAAAATCATGCAGACGTTCGGGTGGGAGCGAATCAAGCTCATCGTAATCATAGACAACGATATCTGCCGGCGCACCCTCACGCAGCAAACCACGATCAGTGAAGCCTGCCGCCATCGCGGAATAACCGGACAGTCTCCAGTGAGCCTGCTCCAGGTCCATCAAGTTATTGTCCCTTACCAGTCGACCAATAAAGTCAGTTGGATAACGACCGGTTGTCAGGAACTTCATATGCGCACCACCGTCCGAGAGCCCCGGCAACGTAAAGGGTGCATTGATGACCTCTTCCATGATATCCATATCAGTCTCTTTTGGTATGCGCTGGAACACGGTTTCGAGATTCTCGGACAGTGCAATATCAAGCATAGTATCGATCGGATGTTTGTTATCGCAAGCTGCTATCTCCCCAATCGTGTAACCTTCCAGTTCCTTTCCTGCCGGTGTCTTGCCCTCGGCAACTACCGTATTACATATGGATGACAGGTAGGCGCCCGCCATATGATCTGGTTTGGCTTTCACTTTTTCACATTTATGATCGAAGTCATCTATTAACGCCTGACGCAGATCTTTATCTCGCATATTTTCGATACGCTTGGAGATACTACCCAAGGTTACCGCCCGCCAATTGGGGTTCCCATCATAGAGATTCCAGTCCTCAAAGGAGAATTGAGTCTCAATGTTGCAAGTAACAGCATGGCCGAAAATACGATTGCCACGTTCGTTACAACGTTCCAGCCATTTGAGCATGTCTTTCCAGTAACCATAGGTGTTACCGTGCTGATCTGCGGCGAACTCGAGTGTATTCCAGATCACCGGCCGACCACTCACCTCGGCGACCTTCTCAAACAGATCGAAGTCAGAACCAAGCACCTGAACAAATCCACGACCCTTTTCTCGCAACACTTCGGCGAAGAAAAGCAGATCATCGGGCGCCATAATGTCGGTGATCATCGGTGTACCGTCATAGTCGCGCTGCACACTATCTGCACCCAGCATCTGGGCGGAGAATCCGCAGGCACCTGCATCCAATGCTTCGCTTAACAGCGCGCCCATTTTCTGTTGTTCTTCGGCCGTCGCCGCTCGTCCTTTCCCTTGCTCCCCCATTACAGAGGTCATGATGGGTGCGAGACCCATATAGGACAGGACATTCACCCCTTTGGGCGTGCGCTCCAAGCTATCGAGGAATTCGGGATAGGTCACCCAGTCCCACGGCATCCCGGCGGCCATGGTGGTTGCGCGTATGGCCTCGTTGCGTTCCAGGGTTAGCATGGCGCGTTCACGGTCTTCCGGCTGTACTGGTGCGAAACCAAAACCGCAGTTGCCGATCACTACTGAGGTTACGCCGTGCCAGCCCGACATGGTGCAGTAGGGATCCCAGAATATTTGTGAGTCAAAGTGGGTGTGCAGATCGATAAAGCCCGGTGCGACAATCAGATCATTCGCATTGAATACCCGTTCCGCTTCTGACTCGGCCACATTGCCCATCTGCGCAATACGACCGTCTGCAATTGCTATGTCACCGGTATAGCGTGGCGTCCGTTGACCATCGATAACGGTGCCGCCTTTAAGAAGAAGATCGTATCGGGCCATAAGCGCCTCTCTAGAGATTCGTGCGAAATGGTACCACTTAACAAAAGCAAAGTACGCGCAGTTCGATACTGCGTCGCAGTTCACCTAAAGGATTCGGATGCGCAAACGAGGCATGTGGACACGTCCTGCCGATTACGCCGTCTGAATCATAGGATTTGAAGACCAGTACATCGTCTGGTGTCATGCCTGGATAGTAATACCACTGCTGGTGCTCCGACGCGCTAACGCTAAAGGTATCAATACCAATGTCATACCAGCTGTAGTTCTCTGCGCCATAGCCATAGACAATCACCTCCTGTAGATCATCAATGCTTACCGTACGCGCATCACACACCGCGAGCGGATTATCGTCGGCAGAAGCGCTGAGGGGTCGCCAGAAATTGAGCGCGTAGACATGATCAAATTGTTCTGGAACCCGTGCACCGTGAATCTCCAGATACTTATCCCAGGTCGAGTTGTCAGTGTAGTCCATATGTACACTGCTAATATAACCGCCGCCTTTTGCGGTACCGGTCTTTACCTGGGTGCGGGTCTTACCGCCACCCGTATACTGGGAACCTGCTTCACGAATGATGTGGTCATAGGTAAACGTGGTATGGGCCCCCGTCAATTTTCGTGCGGTTGCTTTACATTCTTCGTAGTACGTTTCCATCACCTGATCGCAATCATAGAAGTCGCTTACGGCACTTGGGCTGTGTACCAGCTTAAATCCACTTTGGTGTAATCCGGGTTCAGGATGCTCACGGGCATCCATCACCTGCACCTCAGTCATATCTCTGCCGTCAGGTTCGTAATCAAGCGTGCGCAGATCCAGATCGGCCACCGGGCCGCCAGTGTGGGCCGGGTCGAGGAAGTGCATCTTTGCGGTGACTGTCATCATCTACAAAAGCCGCTCAAGGCTGTGCCAACAAGTGCGGGATGTCCGCCCAGCCGTCTTTGTGGGTGGTGTAGAAACGACTCCGGAGGGTAACCTTGCGGAACTTCCACTTGTCGCCTTCTAACACCAGGTCGTCTTCATATCGGGCCGCCAGCCAGACTGCCTGATTGGTTTCCGTCAACGTGGCCGTCTGTATCAGGTACCAGCGTCCGCGCGCAGCGGCGGCATCTTCATTGACCTCCACAGCGGAATTAGTGACGTGATGAATGGCAAAGGACATGATACTTGGCATAGTGGTAAAGAACCGATGTACCTTATCCCGACCCTCATACACGCCCATTTCACCACCATCCCACACACCGTCCTCAGTAAACAATTCACACAGTGCATCGGCAGGATAGTCCGCGTCGCACAGGTCACAGTAGTCGGCTTTCAGTATCCTGATTTTCTCCGCTGCTTCCAGACGCAGAACCCGGACATCAATACTCATAGTCAGTTGATCCTTATGCCGTCTGAACCGCTAGGATATTATGTAACTCGGACAGGTATGTCGGCAGGATTTTGACGTCCCCTTCAACCTTCATATTGGGGTCGTCCGGCCGCTTGGGAGGATTCTTTTCCCATTCCGCCAGGAGCTCCGGCGTATAGACCACTCGCGCGCCTGACAGGGCAAGTTCATAGGTCCCCTGAAGCCAGATGTCCACGTTAGACTCCCTGCCGGTAGATACGTGGACGTTTTTACCGTCAACATAGAAGTGCCATGCGGCGAATCCATCCTCATCCGCGAATTCCGCAGGCCCATCCACGAATGCCTCACATACACTGTAGGCAGTTCCTTCCTCTCCGTGTTCGGCAACCAATTTTTCCAATGCTTCTGTCGCGATCTCAACCCATTCAGGACTGACGAATGCGACCTTCCCTTCACTATCTGACATGTGGATTCCTCTCAAGGTCCTAGTGTAGTTTACTATATTAAATTATTGGTTGAGAAAGGAGAGGACCAGCATGACCATCGAAGTCGTCAATACACCCCTGTTTCAACCCCATGTGGATCGAATGCATTTCTCTCAAGCAGTAAAAGCAGGTGGCCTTCTGTTCTGCTCCGGGATGGTCGGTATTGGTGCTGATGGGAAAGTCCCTGATGACCTGGCGACCGAATTTCACGCTGCCTTCAAGGGCATCAGAGCAGTATTAAAAGAAGCCGGACTAACGATGGCAGATATCGTCGACATGACTACCTATCATGTGGACATGCAGGAAACTATCGCGACCTTTGCTGCTGTGCGTGATGAGTATCTTTCAGCCCCCTGGTGCGCCTGGTCCGCCATTGGCACCACCGGACTCTTTATGAAGGACGCGCATGTGGAAATAAAGGTAGTTGCGCAAGCAGAGTAACGAGGATCACCTATCGCAATCATCCAACAAGATTATTGGCCCATTCCGGTCTATAAAGATCACCATCGGTGAGGAAGCTGCCCTCCGCAGTGGGGATGGGCTTGTGGTTATAGAGCCCCTTACCATCTTTGGGCAAATGATCGCTGAAGTAAGACTTATCACCAAAGAAGCGTAACACCAGGTTACGTCGTTCCGGCAATCTCTCACCAGTTTCACCTCCGTTATGCAAACAATGAGGATGCAACACAACGATATCTCCCGGTTCTACATCAAAGCCAACGATATCCCAGGAGTCAGGATCAACAGCAGCCTCAGCAGAAATGTTAGGTAAACGCGGAAAGTTACCTTTATCGCCCCAAAGTGGTTCCGTTGGGTCTTTGGGGTTAAACGTGGTCCCATCGTACTGAATGCCCTTGTGGGATCCCCGAACCACTCGAATACTCTGCTCTGCAGTCATCTTTACCAATGGAAACCAGAAGTTACACCAGTGTTCGCCGCCCCAGGGCGAGTAGACAGTGTCCTGATGCCAGAAGGTTTGCATCGTCTTGCCCTTCTTCCAAAATATTTCCTCGGCTAGAAAGCCTACGAATTCGGACCCCCACAATTCCGCGGCGATCTTCGGGAACGGCGAGCGGTCGACCAGATCCTGATACAGGGGTCGTGCCTCAGGGTTGGCATTCTCTACGAAAAAAATATTTTCCCCTTCCGTGTTACCCACAGCGATCGGACCCGGGTGAGCAACCGTCCATTCAAAGCAAGTATTCAGCTCTTCGAGCATAGCCGGATCAACAACTCCGGGCAGCTTAACGATGCCATCCTCTCTGAGGGCGCGCTTTTGATCATCAGACACGCTGTAAGACATTGCTACTCTCCTCGGTCAGGCTTCCTGTCGCCATTATTGACAACAAGGTGGGGGGGGCAATTTAATGTAGCATACTACATCCAGGTTCTGGAGCTATTGAAATGACTGAGCAGCCACAGGAACAATCTCCACACGAACAATCACCCGAAGACCAGGCTGCCGCCTATGCAGCGATGGTAGACGAGTCCAGGAACACCGCCACCGTTGCACCTTACGCCATCTCCGATGACCTTCGGCCCACGATAGATGAACTGGACCTATGGGAAAACGTTGCGGAACTCCGCGACCAGGGTTACACGGTAATCAAAAATGTCGCACCGCCAGAATTGTTCGATCAGTTGCGCGAGGTGATTCACACTCTGGCTGAGGAAAGTGCAATGAAGGGCAAGGGTGCCAGCATGTTATTAGGCAGAGACCCTGTGGTAGATCAAGTCGCCACCTTACCCAAGGTGTTAGCGATCGCTGAAGCGAGCATTGGCCAGGGTATGCGTGCCAGTCAGTTTGTCGGCAGCATACTGCACAAAGGCGATGGACATCTCAACCTGCATGCTGATGCGAACTGGTTACCAGCACCCTTCCCTGAACACAACTGCGTACTTACTTTCTGTATGCCGTGCGAAGGAATGACTGACGAAGGAGGTGCCACACGAGTCGTACCCGGTTCAAACTCTCTTCGCCGACATATCACTCAGGAAGAGATGGAAAACTCCGAACATGTTCCCATCGAAGTAGAAAAGGGTTCTGTTGCCGTATGGGACGGAGCGGTCTGGCACTCGGGTGGCATTAGAACCATTCTGGGAACGCGCACCGTTTTACACGCAACCTACCAGCGTATGTATGTTCAACCCATCGATGACTACACCTATCTTCTTGAAGACGAAGAGTACGTGAAGAACGCATCGGAGGAATTGCTAGGATTGATTGGAGCCGACCTGTTCTATGGCACAGCGACTCTCGACCATGGCGTTGACTTACAAAAGTTTTTTAGCAGTACCATCAAGGCCAAAAAGTAGCCACAAACCAATAACCAGGAAACGCAGCGCTGGGTAGACCATTAATAGCCCACCCAGCTCTATCATCTAGAGACGTCTGGTTAGACTTGCCTCGCCACCAGCAGCAGTCGCAGATTCCCCATCGTTGTTATCAATTGTCGTGTAGGATTCGTCACGATAGCATCGAGGCCACCTTGAATACGTCGTGGCAACAGGTTTATTCTCTTTCTTTTTGCGGAGACAAACATGTCTAAACAAATAGCTCCCCTGCCAGTTGTACCCCATTTAAAAGGCGCTGGCACCGATGATCCCTATTTGGAGGGTCACAAGTGTTCCGACTGTGGCTCAATCTTTCTCGGCGTGCGGGAAAATTGCTCAAACTGTGGCGCTCGCGGCAAAATGGAACCGATACGTCTGAACAACAAAGGGAAGCTCTATTCATATTCCATCGTGCATCGCAGTTTCCCAGGAATCGATGTACCGTATGTGTCAGCCATCGTCGATCTCGATGGTGGTGGTACCGTAAAAGGAAACCTGATCAACGTTGAACCCAAACCGGAACGCATCCCTTTCGACATGCCGATTGAAGTAGTTTTCGATGATGCACTTGGACGTAAAGACGCTGACGGTAACAGTTACATAAGCTACTTTTTTCACCCCGCAGCATAGAGGCTCAATCAATATCAACAGGAGAGATTCATGAGTGACGTATACATAATGGGAGTCGACATGATTAAGTTCGGTCGCTTCCCGGAAAAAACGGTACCCCAATTAGGGGCCCAAGCTGCACTGATGGCCCTGGATGATGCCGGCCTGAAGATTCAGGATATGGAAGCGCTTTATTGCGGCAACCTCGGCCAGGCCAGCGGTATGGTAGGCCAGCGTGTCCTGCAGGAAATCGGTCAGACCGGTATTGCAGTAGTAAACGTCGCTAATGCCTGTGCAACAGGCGCAACAGCATTTCGTGAAGCCTGGATGTCGGTAAAAGCGGGCGTCTATGACGTTGTCCTCGCGGTTGGCGTTGAACAAATGGGCAAGGGTCTGCTTGGTGGTGCTGGCGGCAAAAGCGGTATATCCAAAGAAGGTTTGTTGGGTTCAGGGACCATGCCATCGGTATTTGCTGAAGCTGGCATGGAACACGCCCGTAATCATGGGACAACGTTCGAGCAGTTCGCCAAGGTGTCCGTAAAAAACCATCATCACTCCACACTGAATCCGAAAGCGATGTATCAGATTGAAACGCCGTTAGAAACGGTAATGAATGCGGAGATGATTTCCTACCCGAATACCAAGCTGATGTGCTCCGTGAATGTCGATGGATCTGCTGCTGCCGTACTGGTTAGCGAGAAGAAGGCGAAAGAGCTGGGTATGAGCCGTGCGGTTAAAGTCCGTGCCTCCGTACTTACCAGCGACCCATATACAGACCGCGACCTCGTAATGCCTGACGTCAACGCGGTAACGCGCAAAGCGGCGGCGCAAGCATACGAAATGGCAGGTGTTGGACCGGAAGACGTTAACCTGGTTGAGTTGCACGACTGCTTTGCCACCGCTGAGATTTTGCACTATGAGAACCTGGGACTCTGCGCTGACGGCGAAGCCGGAAGAATGATCGACGAGGACGAGGTCGCTCTGGGTGGTCGAGTCCCTGTCAATGTTTCTGGCGGACTGCTATCCAAGGGACACCCACTTGGTGCCACTGGTATAGCGAATATCTATGAAGTCAGTACGCACCTGCGTGGAGAAGCGGATAAGCGGCAGGTTGAAGGGGCGCGAATCGGTCTAACCCATGTGATTGGTCTTGGTAGCGCTTGTGGTATCCATATTTTGGAAAAAGTGGCATAAGCCCGTCTCGGCGCCTGACATCAGGTGCCGGTCTACCACCTCAAATACATCAACAGTATCGAGATCGGTAATCGGGAGGGAAAGCATCATGCGAATGTTTGCTAGCGCCTTCTTGTTGCTCGCGTGCGCCGCGCATGCATACGGTACCGAAACAACCCGACCTAATGTCATCCTCATTTTCGTTGACGATCTTGGCTATTGCGATACAGAGCTCTACGGATGTGACATTCCGACGCCAAACATCAAGCAACTCGCCGATGGAGGCGCCCTGTTCACGGCCGGTTACGTTACTAGCCCCGTATGCTCTGCTTCCAGGGCCGGTCTCTTAACAGGACGTAGCCAGCAGCGCTTTGGGCACGAGTTCCTTCCTGAAGGTGCACCAAACAAAGACGGTGGTCTTCCTGTCGATGAACCCACGCTGGCAGATGCCATGAAGCATGCCAGTTATGTCACCGGCATGGTGGGCAAATGGCACCTTGGTGAAATGGCTCAGTTCCATCCAGTCAGACGAGGATTCGACGAGTTTTTTGGCATCATTACCGGCTTTACTGACTATATCGATCCTACCCGAACCGATGTGATTGCCATGGATCGAGCGCCGAAAAGCATATCGCGAACGGCCAGGGCCGCGCCTGATTTACAGGACCGAGGTTCACAAGATAATAGCTGGTTAGGGCGCGGCCCCAATACGGTGATGCGGGGTACTACACCAGTTGAAGAAGATGAATACCTTACTGACGCTTTTACCAGGGAATCGGTAGCGTTTATCAACAAACACAAGGATCAACCCTTTTTTCTGTACCTCCCCTATACCGTCCCGCACACGCCTATGCAGGTGACCCGTAAATACTATGATCGCTATGCGCATATCAAAGACGAAGACACCCGCGTTAAAAGAGCGATGGTGTCCGCTTTGGACGATGGTATCGGCACTATTCTTGATACATTGGAGAAAAATGGTCTGGAAGAAAACACACTGGTCGTTTTTCTTAGCGACAATGGCGCTGGCGCCGGTGGTACGGATAATAATCCGCTCAGGTTAGGCAAACATACCCTGTTCGAAGGTGGTATCCGGGTACCGTTCAGTATGAAATGGCCGGCAAAGATTCCGGCAGGTTTGACCTACAAACAACCTGTCAGCGCATTGGATATCTTCCCAACTGCCATCGCCGCAGCTGGTGGCAAACCGAGCCCCAAAGTGGAAGGTGTGGACCTTGTACCTTATCTCAGCGGAACAGAAAGTAACCCACCTCATGGACAGTTGTTCTGGAGACAGGGGCCCAACTGGGCGATTCGGGACGGGAACTGGAAACTCACCTACGCAGCAAAGCGATACTGGCTATATGATCTTGCCAATGATATCGGTGAGATTACGAACCTTGCGGAAAAGCATCCCGAGGTTGTCCAGCGTATTACGGCAAAATATGAGCAGTGGAACACCGGCAACATCGAGCCAGCTTGGCCGGCGTTAGGGGCAAAGACTATGCCGTATGTGTCAGTTGATGGCGTGCCAATTCACTGGGTTTTCTAGCCTGCCCCTCGATAGTTTATTTCGAAAACCTTTTCATGAAATCCCAGGCCATGGCGGTGGTATTGATTCGACTGCCCCTACTTGGATAAATGACGTGACCGCCTTCATTAATGATCACCAGGGTAACTTCAGCACCTTGCTGACAGTTCTCGTATGTCAGTGCATGGTGCGGACCCTCGCGCCAGGATTCAACCGGCTCGCCACTGCACTGATTCATTTCTGCCCAGGTCTCCAGGTTTTTCATCGCACCAGGGAAAGCACCCGCTCCCTCAAAGTTCACTACTGAATCTTTTGTGCCATGAATTTCGAGCATTGGTACCGGGGAGTAAATGTCGCTTTTCGGGACCAATAAATAAAGCGCCAAGCTTGCCGTGGCAGCGACCAGATCACTCGCCTCATTAGCGAAGCGCTGCGACATTCCTGAACCATTAGATAGCCCAGTCACATAGATACGGCGCTGATCGATATTCTGCTCGCCGCTAACCCGGGCAATCATTTTTCGCAGAAAACCAACATCATCCACATTGTCTTTCACTGAATGACCGCAACATAGTGGTCCAGCATTCCAAGAAGAATTCATGCCCAGCGGCCAGACAACGATAAATTTTTCTTCATCCGCTAGTCGATCAAATCCCGTGAGCATTCTTTGCCGTTCCGGGTTACCGCCAAAACCATGCATATCCAACAGCAGGGGCGCGGCACCATCCAGATTATCCGGAACGTAAATGTTCCAGCATCGGTAATATGCATCATGCTGAACGCAATCGTCAGCATAGGGTTTCTGATACTTCGTGTAATCCGCAGCTGGCCGCTTCTTCTCAGCAAACGTAATCTTGTTGCCGTCATAAACTGCCGTACTTTTTTTGCCAGTAAAATTGAAATAGAGATTCTTACCCCGCTGCTCATAGTCGCCGTGCAACATTCTCTCTCCACCGATCATCGTAACCTTGTCGTCAGTAAACTGCCATTGCACGGTCTGGCCGTTCGTCGTGCTGGGAATGGTCTTACCAGCAACTGACAGACCACCCCCTGCCCCATCACGCCGTGCCTTCTTGGACGCCGATTGCGCTGGTTTTTTCTTCTGGTTAGTAGGCTGATTGAATCGTTCCTGGTACTGGGCCATCTCAGACTCTGGGATCGTATAAATCTTACCGGTAGCCCAACCTGACGGCTGCTGAATAGCGCAGGACGACAACAGCAAGACACAAAACACAGGGAATACTCTTTTCATCACGTAAATTCCTAGGAAGTTTCTAAATTAGCGCCGCCAGTTTATCTGGTAGTTTTTCCAAAGCTTCATCGGAGAACGCGACGTTGTAGTTATTGAAGGGCTGCAACCACCCACAGACGTAGAGCATAGCCAGGCATCTGCGTGGATGGTTTGTTCGGTTCTGCCCATGACCGTGCCAGACTTCGCCTCCAAATAGCAGAAGGTCACCAGGATCCATTTCGACCGCCACGGTTTCATGTTCCGAGTCTACCGGTGCGTCCCAAAGATGACTGCCTGGTACGAACGTCGTTGAACCTTTCTCGGGGGTAAATTCATCAATGGCCAACAGCGTATTGAGCACTAGCGGCTTGCCTGGAATCCGTACTGGGTAGATCGCGCCATCCCGATGTAGCGAACGCACATCCTCCCCATCCGTAAATGCATCCTTAAAACCGGTTCCGGCTGTTCTGACACGTCTATAGTATGAAGGACCTTCCAGCAATACAGCCTCGGCGATGGAAAGTACCCGTTGATCAGTGACCAGGTCGTCCACCTCCCTGGTTTGCACCAGAAGTGACGTGCGTGCCGCTTCCTCGCTGTCAAAGTCGGCGTAGCCCCTAGTGGCTGCCGCGCGACGGGCCTCTGCACTGGCCGGCTTAAAATATTTATCTGCCAACCGCCCCAGGTCCTCTACACGTTGTTGATCCACAAAGCCACGCAGGATGATATATCCGTTTTCATTTATCTCTGTAATCGCCTGATCTACGCACAGGTTTTCATCAGTACTCATACTGACTTCTTCGCCTTCGTGCCGTAGTTTGACCCACCCGGCATGTATGAGCGATCCTTCGGCCGGTAGATCCTCAATCCTGTAGGTGGCATTGAATCTATCGCGGCCTGCAGTTTCTTACGGACCCTGCCTTCCCCCTGCAGAATTGGATTCTCCTCCAGCACATCATTGTTGATATCGAACAGCCGGCCATCGCTATAGAGCTTCCACCGTTGATCGCGAGCGAAGATCGTGGGATCCGGCTCCGGTCCCGGTATTGCTTCCAAATAGGAATAGATCCACTCCCGGGGTGATCCTTGCTTACCGCGCAGTTGCGGCGCAAAGCTGACGCCGTCGAGCACGTCACCCTTAGGTAACGCCGCGCCCGTCATCGCTGCCATCGTCGGCATCATATCGCTGAAATCGACCAGGTCATCCGTCACCTTGCCCGCTGGTACCGTACCCGGCAAATTGGCAACCAGAGCGACGCGCGTTCCCGCATCGGTAGTCTTACCTTTCCCACCCTCGATCATTACACCGTTCAGTTCTGAGGTAATTCCTCCCTTTTTTCCCCCGGGGGAACCATTGTCGCCAGTGAACAGGACCAGTGTGTTCTCTCGTACACCTACCTCATCAAGCTTGTCTGCGATTCGTCCAACCAGCGTATCCATGTAGGCAACCATATCTTCAAAGTTCTTTTGATTTCCCGTCACTGACCGGTCCGCGCTATCTGGTGTCGTCGTGAACGGGTCGTGGGTCAGCATCATTGGATAGTAGGCGAAAAAAGGCCTCTCTTTGTTTCTTTCAATGAAGTCGCAGATGAAATCTGTACAAATGTCTGGACCGAATGCATCTTCATCGGAGAAAGCTGTGTCTTTGCCGTTGATCCTGAATTCCGGTTGCCAATATCGGGGAGTTTTGGCATCCACCTGCCAGCAACAGTGTTCATCAAATCCCGCATTCTCAGGTAGTAAGCCTTTGCCCTTCAGCTCCGGTGCAAAGGTTCCGCTACCATATAGCTGCCACTTGCCAGACACGCAGGTCGCATAGCCAGCTTCCTGCATCATATGACCAATGGTCTTCTCGTTCGGATCCATAATGTCCCAGTATATGTAGTTCCTGACATTTGATTTCCCGGTCATAATTTTGACGCGGCTCGGACAACAGATTGGCTGCGAGTAACAATGATTGAAACGCATTCCTGTATCAGCCAGCTCATCGATTCGAGGCGTCTTGTATTGTTTCGAGCCGTAGCAACCGAAAACCTCGTAGCCCGTATCATCCGACATGATGAGGATAACATTGGTTTTTTTACCGTCAGCAGCATGACTAAACATCGTTGGCAGCGCCGCAGTTGCGCCAACACCTTTCAAGAATTCACGTCTCTTCATTGCATCTACCAATCTGTACAAACATCCGCCAGCGTATCGACGCCAGTCGGTTTTGTCTACGTTTTGGATTGAGCAATTCTTTACATGCTAAGATTCGCGCCTTCGATCCCAAAATGAGTTGGCACGTTGAAAAACATAGGATTGTGCATCTGCCTGGCACTTTACGTAGGAATCGCTGGTTGTAGCTCGCAGTACAGCACCGATAGCGTTTCCTCCAAAACCAACAAAGACAAAATGTCCATGACAAAAAGCGATAATCAATTAGAAAAAGAGAAGTTCATGAAGGAAATGCCATCTCGCATTGTAGAGCCTCCTCCCATCGATGGCACAATTGTTCACCATCCGGACTTTCCCTCTGATCTTATACGACCTCGCCCGGTGGATGTGTGGTTGCCGGAAGGCTACGACGCTACATCCAGCGAGCGATATCCGGTGATCTACATGCACGATGGCCAATTTATGTTTGACGTCGACACCTCGCCACTGTCAGGAATTGGTGCAAGTTGGGATGTCGACAAGGCTATTACACGCCTCGCTCGCAAGGATGAAATCAAGCCAGCCATCGTCGTGTCAGTGTGGATGTCTATGTGGGCCAAAGGTGCGCGAGGGGCAGAATACATGCCGCAGAAACCGGTAACCGACGACGTTTGGGCGATCTTGAGGGAGCAGGGAAACAACTTTAGTGTAGAAGAAGGCGGTAAGGTTATGTCTTCAGACAAGTACCTCGCGTTCCTTGTCGATGAACTCAAGCCATTTGTTGACGAGAACTACCTCACGCTAACAGATCGCGACAATACCTTTGTAATTGGCTCCAGCATGGGTGGCCTCATCTCCGCCTACGCCATCGCGGAATATCCGGATGTGTTCGGCGGCGCCGCCTGCATGTCGTCACACTGGCCCGTCGGTTACGGTGTGGTGGTTGAATGGCTGAACGACCACTGGCCTGCAGCGGGAGACCATCGCGTTTATTTCGACTATGGGACCGAGACCTTGGATGCTGAGTATGAACCGTATCAAAAGCAGATGGATGAGATCATGCGTAATTATGGTTATACCGAAGGTGAGGACTGGATGACGCGACGCTTTGAGGGGGCTGACCACTCTCCAAGAGCCTGGCGTGAGCGGCTGCATATTCCTTTGAAGTTTCTCTTGGGTAAATGATCCTGGCTACGGGGATGTGATACGAGCCGCTTTCGCCTCTTCATACCACCAGCCATCAGGAAAGGGGGCCATTAACATTTCGTCAGGTAACTCAGGCCGTCCGAACTTGTTCCAATAGACAATACGAGTATTGCCTCGGGCGTTCAGTGGGAACTGATAGAAATTCCACAACAGGACTCGGTCGAGCGCCCGAACACTGGTCACATACTGATCCAGATCGGTAGCATTGAGCGCTAAATTAACCATTGCATCGACGGCCGGGTTGTCGATACGGGAAGGATTAAAACGATCTCCCGTCCCCGAATGAAAATTGGGTCGCAGCTGCCAGGACGGAGGTATCTCGACCCAGCCGTCCACAAGGATTGCGTCGAATTCACCTTCTCTTACAAGGTAGCCGTATCCGGTGCCATCTATCATGCGAATGCTCGTCTGGGCGCCGAGAATGGACAGTGATCGCACATACGGCAACAGGATGCGGTTATGCGCTTCCTGGTAGATTAGAAATTGGATGACCAGAGGTTCACCCAGCTCATTAACCAACACACCATCTTTAATGCGATAGCCCGCTTTCGTTAGTAATCGCTGCGCTATCGACAACCCTTCACGATCAACACCGGTGCCATCAGAGCGACGGAAGGAAAAAACGCTGTCGAATACACGGTCAGGCACATGCGCCCGATAGGGCTCGAGAAGCGCGACCTCTGCTTCGTCCGGCAAACCTCTAGCGGCAAATATTGAGTCAGAAAAATAGCTGTTAGCCCGCTGTTGTTCTCCACTATGAAGTGCCCGGTTTTGCCATTCAAAATCAAACGCATAGGACAGCGCCTCCCGCAATACTGGGTCATCAAAGGGCGTTCGTTTCGTGTTGAGCGCAACTTTAAGTCTCGGCCCCCCCAGCACACCCGCAACAAGTCTGCCCTTGATCAGTAAACCCTGCTCAAGCACCGGAACATCATAGGAAGATACCCAATGCCGCAGGTCGTTTTCAGTCCATACATCGAACTCTCCTGCACGCAGGGCCTCGCGCGCGACGGTGGAATCAAGATAGTAGTCGTAACGAATCGTATCAAAGTTAAACCGGCCTCGATTGACCGGTAGATCTCGACCCCAGTAATCAGGAACCCTTGTGTAAGTAAAGAACCGTCCCGGAGCCGCTGCGGACATTCGGTATGGTCCGCTTTGTACGCCAGGGTCCAAGGTTGGAACAGTGAGGTCACGCTCGCGCCAGTAGTGTGCCGGGATCATAGGGACGCCAGACAGGAGTGGAACCTGCTTGGCCGCGTCGGTTTTGGTGAAGATCACAACGGTGTGGGGGTTGGGTGTCTCAACACTGGATATCCAACCAAGCATTGTTTTCCATCCCCCTCCCATAAGGTCTTCACGAAATGTATCGAGTGAGAACTTAATATCTTCTGACGTAATAGGTTCACCATCATGCCAGCGGGCCTCGGGCCGCAGACGGAAAACTATCTTGCGACCATCGGAACTGACGGCCACCGACTCCGCAAGACTACAATAGTGACCGGATACCTCGTCCCCTGCGCGCACGATTAACTTGTCGTAGGACATGTCATAACCCATGGGCTTGTACATAGGCGATACGGTTGAAAACCGCCAGGTATAAGGTAAAACGAGCGTGCCGCCCTTGGGGGCATCCAGATTGACGTAGTCGAAATGCTTGAAGTCAGAAGAGTATTTCAAATGGTAGTTCGGTATCTGTGAAACCCCGTGACGAAACTCAAGCGATTCCGCACACATGTGAGCTGTGTAAAGGGCACAGGAGGCAAACGATAAGCTTGTGATCAGTACCTTTCTGATTCGTACATTAATGTGCACGATCTGCCTAATTCTCATACAACCGCTTCTAGTGAATCTCAGTGTCTGCTCCGCGAGGCATCATACTGACTTCCTAATATCTATTCACCTCCATATTGGAAACTTGGAGGGAGTTGCAGCGACACGAATGCAATGTTTTCTGAACCATGCAAAACTGCTCGTCGCTTAGCTAGCTATAGGTAGTAATAAAAGGAAAAGCGCAATGGTATCAGGTGGAGAAACTCTTAAAACGAACGGCATTGAGCTCCCAGCCGAATGGCCCCCCGTCTATAGTGAACTAACCCGCGAACCGAGACCGGTTCCCTATCTTGAGAATCCTCCCTCTGTCATTCCTATCGACATTGGTCGTCAGCTTTTTGTCGATGATTTTCTTATCGAGAAAACATCGTTGCAGCGCAGATTCCACACACCCGAGTACCACGAGGAGCCGGTCATACATCCAGAGAAACCGTGGGAGAACCAGAGACGTGGCTGGTTTGCAGCCCCCTTCAGCGGTGGCGCGTGGTATGACCCGGAGGATGAGTTGTTCAAGATATGGTATACCGCTGGGTGGCTAGCATCAATGTGCTACGCCACCAGCAAAGACGGTATCCATTGGGAGAAGCCCAATCTTGATGTAAGGGAAGGAACCAACGTGGTGCTGCATCCGGTGCACGGAGATGAGCAGTATTTCGATACCAACACGGTTTGGCTTGATCACGATGCAGAAGCCCCCAACGAGCGATTCAAATACTTCGCGACTGAAATGATCGGAGAGTCGAAAGAGTACAAGGGGAAAATAGACTGGAACCTCGTATATCGCACCAGCCCTGATGGTATTCACTGGTCTGAGCCTATTGCCGAACAGGAAATAGGCGGTGATCGCACTACTGCATTCTACAACCCGTTTCGCAAGATGTGGGTGCTGAGCCAGCGGATCGGCAGTCACCCGGTGGGAAGAAGTCGCGCGTACCTCGAAGCATCAACACCAGTCGCTTTGATGGAAGCCACAACTCCCAATTTCGCACGGCAGATAAACGGCGTGTGGAAAGCCGTCGCCGAAGGTGAATCAGTCTTGTGGACGAATGCGGACGATCTTGACCCACACCACACCGATTCCAAATACGCAGATGTCCCACCACAGCTGTATGCCTTAGATGCAGCCCCGTACGAGAACCTGATGATTGCCTACTTCTCGATCTGGCAGGGGCCTGAGAACAATGTACCTGGAGTACTGCAAAAACGAAACGATATCCTGCTGGGATTCAGTCGTGACGGATTCCACTGGGACAGACCGTTCCGTGGACGATTCATTTCAAGTACATGGGATACAGAAAGCTGGCGTTACGGTAACGTGCAGTCGGTGGCAGGAGGACCGTTGGTCGTTGGAGATAAGCTCTACTTTTATTTTAGTGGTCGTTCTATTCCGCAGGGAGACTCATGGGATGCTGATGCAGCGACCGGTTTGGCTATTCTGCGGCGCGATGGCTTTGCCTCTATGAACGCTGGCAACAATACTGAGACACTATTGACCAAGCCCATGACTTTCAAAGGCAAGTATCTGTTCGTCAACGTAGATTGCCCCAACGGCGAACTCAAGGTAGAAGTCCTGAAAGAAAGTGGTGAACCGATAGAACCATATACACTCAAGCATTGTAGTTCTATATCTGACGATAAAACACTGGTGCGTGTAGATTGGGGTAAAAACGACTTATCGAGAATTTCAGAAACATCAGTTAGGTTTAGATTCCATCTTAGCAACGGTTCGCTATTTTCTTTCTGGATTAGTCCGGATGGATCTGGTGCTAGCCATGGATTCGTCGGTGCCGGTGGACCCGGTTTTACTGGACCGAGTGATACGATGGGGAAATACAGCCCAGCTACCTCTTCACCAGACGCTGCAGTGGGACCCGAAGCAAGATTGTAACTCTCCACGCGGGTTCGCAACACATGAATGTGCTCGCTCAACCACCGAAACGGTATCGATTTGTAAATAACCAAGGTCAGACAGCGCACCTACAGCGACATTGATACCTCGTCCAAACTGGTTGTGCCTAAGCAATCACTGCTCGTGTAGGAATAATCGAAGTTCATCACTAACTGCGGTTTCCATCAATGAATAATAGCGTTACTTCCTACTTTCATCATGGCGCCCTACAAGAAGTACGGATCCTACTATTCCTTCGCTAACGGCCTTATCGCCAGAGCCGCCAGAAGTCGGTATAGTCTTGCTTTTAATTCAATCTACGCAAGGAAAGATATCAATGGTTGATACATCACTGTTCGATCTCACAGGTAAAGTTGCACTGCTCACAGGCGCTTCAAAAGGCATGGGGAAATCCATGGCCGAAGGTCTCGCAGAACACGGAGCAAAGGTTGTTATTTCCAGCCGCAAGCTCGATCAGTGCGAAGAAACGGCTGCAGAGATTAACGAAAAATGTGGCGAGGGTACTGCCGTAGCTATCGCTTGTAACATTGGATACAAGGATCAACTACAGGCGTTAGTCGACGAAACCCATGAGAAACTTGGCAAGATCGATATTCTCATCTCCAACGCAGGAGTGAATCCATTTTACGGTTCAATCCTAGATATCCCCGATGAAGCGTATAACAAAACCATGGAATCAAATGTACGGTCGAACCTGTGGCTGGTCAAAATGGTTGCGCCCGACATGATAGAGAAAGGCAAAGGGTCAATAGCGATCACTGCTAGTACGGGTGCATTCAGTGGGTCTGAAACGCTGGGTACTTACAATATTTCTAAATTGGCTGATATAGCATTGGTTAGAAACCTCGCACTTGAGCTTGGGCCAAAAGGTATACGCATAAACGCAATATGCCCTGGGCTTGTAAAAACTGATTTCGCGAAAGCGTTGTGGGATAACCCGGAAGCTGCAGCACGTGCCAATAACGAAACTCCCATGCGCCGAATGGGCGAAGCGGACGACTTCAAGGGCATTGCAGTGTTCCTTGCCTCTGATGCTTCAGAGTGGATTACCGGTCAAGCACAGACTGTCTGTGGTGGTACTAATATGTGGCGTTAAAGCGCCACCTCACTCGTGAAGGCTCTCCGCCACACATTCTGCATGGCGAGTTACCTGATCGATCCAAACCCAGGTGCGGCATGGTTTACGGAGGATAAACTAAAAGACCCCAAAGTCCTGGAACTCGCCAGTAAAGTAAAAGGGGTTGGACAAGTGACGACACCTTATAAGAATTTTGTCGAGTTCTGGGCAGGTTCCTTCCCTGAAATTGTCGTTACGGTTTCCCTAAATAATGGAAAAGAATTCTCAAAGACTATACGTTTTCCAAAAGGCCACCCGAAGAACAGGATGAGCCTGGATGAGTTTAAAGACCGCTTCAGACTGCAAGCCTCGGTAAGACTTGAGCCAGACAGGGTTGAGAAGGCAATAGATACTATTCTCAACCTTGAAAATATCACCGGTATGTCTGAAGTCGATGAACTAATGAACAAGTAACATCGCAAGGGGGTCATCATGGGTAAATTAGAAGGCAGGACCGCACTGATTACCGGCGCCAGTCGGCCAGTTGTGCTGCATCACTCATGTGCAATCTCCATCTCAACTGAAAAATATGGTATCAGACGTCGACCTTCTATACATTCATAGTTTAGAAGTCATTGGAAGGGAGAATGGTAGCTATGGGTGGACTTGAACCACCGACCCCAGCATTATGAATGCTGTGCTCTAACCAACTGAGCTACATAGCCTTTAATCACTAATATGCCTGCCTAATTCTAAACCATACTCGATGCAGGGCCAGGCCCTTATAGGCAACCCGCACTAAACGCCCTCCCTTACCCATAAGGGCTGTAATTCGCAAGGCGAATTATCCAGCTTGGATACATAGCCAGACGGGTACTTAAAAGGAGCACCGAGAATCAATTTTACCACACTAAGTATTGTCACAAGGGTCGCGAATTCTCAGGGTTTAACTATTTCTTGTCAAGGCATCAATACAGGCAAAACACCACTAAGGATGACGTCGTTAGGAATGCACTCACCAGAAGGTGGCTCCTAATCGAAAAGTCTGACCAAGCGACTCGTTCCACTGATACAGTCGACTTCCAGATCCGGAAACTCCTCATATACAGCCTTACCACAATCAGAATGATGGGTGGGATCGCGGCGAGAACGCCGGTGAAAATAGGTACTAGTTATGCCAATAACTTGGCCCTAGCGCATAAGACATCAATGCCGTTACTCGAACCGGGGAAAAATGTAGCAGGTTGCGCAGCAACACCCATGGTCCGGAGTTTTTCTAACCTTATACGTTAAAGCGAAAGTGAACTACATCACCGTCCTGAACAACGTAGTCTTTACCCTCAAGTCGCCACTTACCAGACTCTTTAGCACCTGCTTCACCATTACCAGCTATGTAATCGTCATAGCTAACAACTTCGGCACGAATGAAACCTTTCTCAAAGTCGGTATGGATAACACCTGCAGCAGCGGGTGCAGTAGCCCCCATTTTTACGGTCCATGCCCGGGCCTCCTTGGGCCCAGCGGTAAAATAGGTCTGTAGGCCTAGCAATTCATATCCCGCCCGGATTACCCGATCAAGCCCAGGTTCCTCCATCCCAAGATCTCGTAAGAATTCAGCCTTTTCTTCATCGTCGAACTCCGCGATCTCCGCTTCAAGCTTGTTGCAAATAGCAACTACGCTGGATGACTCTGCATCAGCCATCTCCTGAACCTCTAAAAGATGCGGATTCGCTTCAAAACCTTCCTCATCAACGTTAGCAACATAAAGCACTGGTTTCATGGTGATCAGGTGCAGATCCCGCACCACCGGGATTTGTTCATGAGATACCTCGATAGTTCGAGCCGGATTACCGTCGTTGATATGAGCTTGCAGTGAACTAAGAAACTGCATGTTGGCAATAGCTTCCTTGTCACCACTCTTAGCAACGCGATTCACTCGGTTGATGGCGCGCTCTAGTGTTTCAAGATCCGCAAGTTGTAACTCGGTGTTGATGATTTCGATGTCACGCTTCGGATCGATTGCTTCCGTAACGTGAGTTACATTCTCATCCTCAAAGCAGCGCACAACATGTGCAATTGCATCCGTTTCCCGAATATTGGCTAAGAACTGATTGCCCAGCCCCTCGCCTTTTGACGCTCCCTCAACAAGTCCGGCGATATCGACGAATTCGACTGAGGTAGGAATAACCTGAGCAGGATTAACGATTGCCGCGATTGCATTAAGCCTAGGGTCAGGCATTGCCACCACACCAGCATTGGGCTCGATCGTGCAAAAGGGAAAATTTTCCGCCGCAATCCCAGCGTTGGTAAGCGCGTTAAACAGCGTCGACTTACCAACGTTTGGCAGGCCCACAATTCCACAGTTGAAACCCACCTATTGATCCTTGTCTGCAGGAATTGCACTAAACGTATGTAATTCGTTCATTGCTTTTTGCCACTCTCCCTCTACCAACAAAGGAATAACATCCAGTGCTGCATAAATACAGGCGTCAATGCTGTGCCTGTCTGCAGGGGACGCTTTACTCAACACGTGACTAGTCACATCTTTCTTGGTACCGGGATGTCCTACGCCAATACGCAGGCGATTAAACTCCTGACTACCTGCTAGACAGCGCGAGATATCTCGAAGCCCGTTGTGTCCAGCAAGTCCACCACCTTGCTTGAGGCGCACGATTCCAGTTGTTAAATCCAGTTCGTCATGTGCGACGAGCATTCTCTGGCAAGGGATCTTATAAAAATTGACTAGCGCACCGACAGATTTACCGCTTTCATTCATGTATGTGCTTGGAATGAGCAACTTAAGCTCCCGTCCACGGTAAACCAGACTGGCAATATCGCCAAAGAACTTCTTCTCTTGTCTGAATACGCCACCATGCAGACTGGCTAGCTTCTTAACTAACCAGACACCTACATTGTGACGTGTTTCGGAGTATTGCGAACCGGGGTTACCAATACCAACAATTAGACTAAGGGGAGAGCTCAAAGGGCCTCCTAAAATATACCATCAAACAACGGCATACTACTCGCTTTCGCTATCAGCCTCGCCAGACGTATCAGAATCGGTCGGTTCACCTTCCGAGCCTTCTTCAAGTTCAGCATCAATCGCTTCCGCTGCTGGTTCGAGTTCCTCGGTGCGCCGTGGAACGTTACAAGCAACCACCACCTGATCATGATCTACACCCTGCGCAAGAACCGGGATCGTCAATCCTTCAGGCAGTTGTAACTCACTCATATGGATGGAGCTACCGATCTCCAAATCCACAACGTCAACTTCGATGTACTCCGGCAAGTCTCCCGGCAAACAACTAATTTCGACAGAACTCATTGTGTGAGAGATAACTCCCCCACCCTGTTTAACACCGACACAGTTATCTTCGTTAACAAAATGCAAAGGAACTTCGACGATAATTACCTGATCCATCTGCACTCTTAAAAAATCTGCATGCAGAATTCTATCCTTTGAGGGGTGGCGTTGCAGGTCTTTTAGAATCGCTTCCTGTTTCTCTCCACCCGCTTGGAGAGAAATAATGTGTGAAAAGAATGCCTCGTTCTCACAGGCCCTATGAAGGTCCTTATGAAGAATAGACAAAGCCTGTGGGTCTTTGCCAGCGCCATACAAGATGGCCGGTACTAGATCACCTTCCCGACGCAGGCGGCGGCTCGCACCTTTCCCTGTATCAGAACGCAGTTGAGCTAAAAGCTCGAATGAGTCTGCCATGGTTTACTCCTTTGGTGTACTACAATACCGTCAGTCTGCTGCGACCACGTCCTGACGACAGTTCAAATATGACACAACCTAGAATAATGCTGGTTGTATCCGTTTATTAAACAGCGCGCTCAGTGATTCTTCATTACTTATCCGCCGAATAGATTCTGCTAATTCATCTGCGACACTAAGCTGCCTGATCTTGCCACACCCTGCAGCATCCTCGCTCAGTGGAATGGTGTCGGTGACGACCAATTCATCCAGCGATGCACTTTCAAGATTCGTGATTGCCCTACCAGACAACACTGGGTGGGTACAATACGCTATAACCATGCTCGCGCCATTTTTCTTTAGTGCATCTGCTGCTGCGCACAAGGTCCCCGCAGTATCCACCATATCATCCACCATTAGACAGGTACGGTCCTTAACATCCCCAATGATATGCATGACCTCTGCTTCATTAGCATGAGGTCTCCGTTTGTCAATAATAGCGAGGTCCGCATCGTTCAATTGCTTTGCAATCGCCCGCGCCCGAACGACACCACCTACATCCGGTGACACTATCATCATGTCATCGTAGGACTGCTGCTCGATATCAATGAGCATCACTGGCGATGCATAGATGTTATCCACCGGAATACTAAAGAAGCCTTGTATTTGGTCTGCGTGCAGGTCAATTGTCAACACCCTATCTATCCCCGCGCTACTTAGCATGTCAGCAACAACCCGCGCAGTAATAGGCACTCTTGCTGAGCGCACTCGCTTGTCTTGGCGAGCGTAACCAAAATAAGGTACCACGGCCGTAATTCTTGCTGCCGAGCCTCGCCTAAGACAATCAGCAAGCACTATAAGCTCCATCAGATTGTCATTTGTGGGGGCGCACGTAGGCTGGATGATAAAAACATCCTTACCACGCACATTCTCATGGATCTCTACGCTCACCTCACCATCGCTGAACCGACTTACATCGGCAGCACCGAGTTCAACTCGAAGCCGATCTACCACCCGGTCCGCGAGGATCCGGTGCGCATTACCCGAAAAGATTTTTAGTTCCGCCATGATTTTATTCCATGACAAATATGGCTGGGGTGGCAGGACTCGAACCTGCGAATGCAAGGATCAAAACCTTGTGCCTTACCGACTTGGCGACACCCCATCGTTTAGTTTTGAAATAAGTTTCTCTTCTGGACTAACAACTCATCTAGAAGTACGGAATGCTTTGTACCCTTCGACACGAACCCTCGCCAATTACTTTGGGATAAAATCTCCCTTGCGACGCCCTCACCGCTAGCCTCTAGAAATACACAAGCACCGGTGCCTGTCATTCTAGCAGTCCCATGCTGACTCAACCAGTCGAGTGCATCTCCCACTTCAGGATACAGTCTCTGAACGACCGGTTCACAGTCATTTCTGAGAGTCTCACCCTGCAAAAAACGCGCTATTGTGATGGGACTTGTATCCCGTGTCAAATCAGGATGTGCAAAGATTTCAGCCGTAGAAATACGGGACTCTGGGACCAGCACTACATACCACACCTCAGGTAAGTCAACCGGTGCTAACCGTTCACCAATGCCCTCTGCGAAAGCACTGAATCCATTCACAAAAACCGGCACGTCGGCGCCAATCTGCAGACCCAATTCGGCCAGTTCGTCATCACTCAGCCCTAGTTCCCACAACATATTCAAACCGTGCAAAGTCGTGGCGGCATCAGAGCTGCCGCCACCCAAACCAGCCCCTAAGGGTATTCGCTTAGTCACCATAACGTTAACACCCGGAACATCACGGCCTTCGGACAAGATGTCCGCTGCCATATACACAAGGTTGTTTTTCTCGCTCACTCGATCCATATCTACGCGGATCCCTTCTTTGGTCAACTCAAATGAAACGGTATCTGCTAACTCCAGAAACTGAAATACACTCTGTAGTTCATGATAACCATCAGGGCGTCGTCCCAGAATGTGCAAAAACAGATTTATCTTCGCAGGAGCAGGCAGTTCTAACTGCATCAATATTTCCAGGTTCGAATTATTAACGTGAGCTTCACCTCATCACGGGTGAACCTTATCTTTCTCGGCATTGAAGTCTCAAAAAGCAGATACTCAACACGCCAGCCTGCTTGATCAAATCCTGTTTCATACTCAATGGCTGCATGTGCAGGGTCTGGAACCCCGCGAACCCAATAGGTCAGATGGACAAAGGGCAACTCGTATCCGATTTGATCATACACACCGTGGAGTGGAAGCGTTCGGGTAGGTTCGTCACCCAGCGTGATATGGACAAAATGCTTGTCTCCTTCTATCTCAGCAACCGAGACTCCGAGGGCTCCTGTCAACGAAATCTCAAAGTGTCCAACACTATGTTGCCAATCAATCGTAACACTACCATTATAGTCAGGTGACCGGACACCCAGTTTCCCGACTAAGCCCCAGTTCTCTGTCGGTGTACCTTCCGGTACGGAAAGATTGGTGCAAGCGCAAAGCATTGCTACCGAAAGCAGCAAGCTATAACGGGTCACGTGTTTACTCCGTAAACTGATTGATAACCCGTTTAAGAATCTCGCTATCCGGCGCTAACTCTAACGCCTTTTGCCAAACCTGGTTGGCTTCGAGATGCTCACCCATAACCCAAAGCACCTCACCAAGGTGCGCAGCTACCTCATCGTTTGGATACAGCGCCAGGGCCTTACGAAGCTGAACCACCGCCCCCTCAAAATTCTTAAGCCGATAGAGCACCCACCCCAGACTATCGATAAAAGCAGCTTCATTTGGTTTGATTGCAAGTGCCCGCTGGATCAGTGCGAGCGCTTCCTCATGGCGACCAGTAAGATCCGTCAGAGTGTAGCCCAGCGCGTTAAGCGCGTCAGCATTCCCAGGATCTTTAGTAATGATCGCCCTGAGATCTCGTTCCAGAATATCTAATCGACCAAATTTCTGTCCCATCATCGCTCGATAATACAGCAGCTCAACATTTTCCGAGTCTTCTTCTAGGGAAGCATTCAATACATCAAACACCTCTTCTTGCAGACCACGTTCACCAAGGATCTGCGCCTCTACCATAATGAGTTGTTGATGAAAGCGGGGCTGTTTGGCTCGCATGCGTTTAAGATAGCCCCGAGCCTCTTTCACGCGACCTTGATTGACGAAAATCGATGCAATACGCGACTGGGCCGGAAGAAACTCATACCCGGTTCCTGCTTGTTTGTACTCACGAACCGCCAGCGAAGGATCATTTTTCCGTTCTGCGATGTTCCCAAGGTAGAAATGAGCTTCACCGACTCGACGGTCCCAGCGCACCATTTCTTGGAGATGCTTCTTAGCTCGATCGTCATCCTTTTGCTCCAGAGCAATTAATGCTAGCGCAAACAACACGTTACCATCACTGGGTACCTGCTTAAGTATATACTCATATTGTTCTCTGGAAGTCTGTAAATCGTCAGTTTCAAATAAGAACCGCGCGTATATAAGACGCAACCGTCGATTCTCCGGCAACTCAGTCAGCATTTCTTTTAGAAATATCACCGCGTCAGCATTGCGTAGCTGATCCTTAAGAGCATTGACCTTAAGGATAATGACGTTCAGGTTTCTTTTTTCTTGCAGCAACTGGTCAGCAATCTGCAACGCTTTGCCATACTCGCCGTTTTGCTCCAACAATACCGCCTTGGAAAACAGCAACTGCTCATCATCCGGGTCTTCTGACAACATCCTCGATATTGCAGCAAGCAACGAGGTTCGATCCTCATTTTTGAGATTCGCAGCTTGGTCCGCCAGCACGCCAAAATTGGCAAGCCCTCCTAAGCGCTTAATTTTTTCCAAATGGCGAATCGCACCTTCAAGATCGCCAACTCTTATGAGCTGGTCCGCCGCATATCGATGGGCATCGATATTCTCTGGTTCTTCATCCGCCCAAATCTGGGATGTGGTCAATACCACCTGATGTTGGCGCAAGTAAAGGGCAAGAATAGTTGCTCTGGCAGCAACACCCGGATCTCGACTCGATTTGGCTATTTCTACATACTTTTCAAGCGCAGTTTCGTATTCACCTCTATATCCCGCGACCTCAGCGACAAGTAGTTCATACAATGCGTCTTCTTCGAAATTTGCGACCGGATAGTCCTCAGGACGAGGTCTCCTTGGCATTGGCTGAAAAGGAGTTTCAGAGGTAACAACTTCCTCAGCAACAACAACCTCAGGCGCTAGATCGACCGTGGTACATCCGGTTATCCAAGAGAATATCGCTAACATGTGCAGTAAATATGCACACTTTCCATTCATTTTTTCTTTCCAATACGCTAAAAGCATAATCAAACACGCTAAAGGCTTCATTAAACGAGCTAAGGATGTATTCAACACTTTAACCCACGTACAATAGACAGAAGTTACCATTTCTGAAACTAAGTGTTGTTATCGAGCACAGGCTTTCATTCTACTTTTACTGAACTGCTGAGTCATCTGCTATCTAGATGCTCCAGATGGGTCTTAATTCGATGGATTTATTGCTAGTTGGCTTGAATCACCGGACTGCACCCCTTTCACTGCGGGAACGGGTCGCTTTTACTGCTGATCAGTTGGCGGAGGTACTTCCTGCACTAAAAAGAATGGGAGATTTCAGCGAACTAGCTATTCTTTCGACCTGCAATCGAACCGAAGTCATAATTGTCACAGATCAGCCGAATCCAGGATTTGTAGTGAACTGGTTAGCAGAGTATCACGATATCTCCCCCTCCGAGCTAGAAGACAGAATTTATATGCACGAAGGTCCAAAAGCAGTCCAACACACCATGAGTGTAGCTTGCGGCCTTGACTCAATGGTAATTGGTGAACCACAGATCTTCGGACAATTTAAAGACTGTTTCACAATAGCGAGAATTTATGACACCATCGGACCCCAACTGCACAATCTGTCACAGACCACCAACCGGGTCGCCAAACAGGTACGGACGCAAACGGGAATTGGAGAGAATCCAGTATCCATCGCCTCGACTTCAGTAACCCTATCAAAACAGTTGTTCACAGATATTGCCAGCTGCAGTGCCCTGCTTATCGGTGCGGGGGAGACCATTGAACTGACTGCACAGCATCTTGCAAACACTGGTGTTAGCAATCTCGTAATTGCTAATCGTACACTCGCTAACGCAATGACTGTGGCAGAACCATACAACGCTCATGCCGTCGATCTCTCGGCAATACCTCGTGTGCTCGAATATGCTGACATCGTGATTTCATCTACAGGTTCTTCTTTACCAATACTTGGCAAAGGCGCCGTCGAAAGTGCCTTAAAGAGTCGGCTCCATAAGCCAATTTTCATGGTCGATCTTGCGGTACCACGCGACATTGAACCGGAAGTCTCAGAACTACAGGATGTATACCTATATAGCATCGATGACCTGCAGGAAATCATTACTGAGAACCTGAATCTCCGCCAAAACGCAGCGGACAAAGCTGCCGAAATAATAGAGAACGCCGTGCAAGAGTACATGGAAAACGAAAGTTCTCTGGACGCAGCAGATACCATACGACGATTTCGTGCGCACCATGATGAACTAAAGCAGGCCGAGCTCGACAAGGCCCTGGCGCGATTATCTAAAGGCGATGACCCAGAAACTGTAGTCTCCTCGCTGGCTAACCAGCTAACCAATAAGATCGTACACGTACCAACCATCGAAATTAAAAGGGCCAGCACCTTGGGTCGCAGTGACCTATTGCTGTTGATCGAACAACTGTATGGTCTGGAGGAAGACTAAGATGAATCCTTCACTCCAAACCAAACTAGAACAGCTTATTGAGCGTTACGAAGAACTTGGTGCGCTGCTTAGCGACAACGACACCATTGCAAACCAGGATCTGTTTCGCACCTACGCCAAAGAATATGCAGAGATAGAACCTGTAGTACTCGCCTACAGGCAATGGCAACAGCAGTCGACGGAACTGGATGAGGCAAGGCAGATGATGCAGGATAAGGATCCTGAAATCAGCGCCATGGCTAGCGAAGAAGCCGATCAACTGGCAGCTTCACTAGATAGAATCGGTGATGATATCCAACGTCTGCTTATTCCCACCGATCCAAATGATTCTCATAACATCTTTCTCGAAATACGTGCTGGTACCGGCGGAGACGAAGCTGCCATCTTTGCCGGTGACCTGTTTCGTATGTATAGCCGCTTTGCGGAGACCAAGCGGTGGCAGGTCGAGGTCCTCAATGAACGATTGGGAGAGCACGGTGGCTACAAAGAAGTCATCACCCGTATCACCGGTAAGGACGTATACGCGAATTTGAAGTTCGAATCCGGCGCACACCGTGTGCAACGTGTCCCACAAACAGAGTCCCAAGGTCGCATACACACATCAGCGTGTACGGTTGCCGTACTGCCCGAAATAGAGGACATTGATGAAGTTGAAATCAATAAGAACGATCTACGTGTCGACACCTTCCGAGCTTCCGGTGCCGGTGGGCAGCATGTCAACAAAACTGATTCCGCGGTTCGTTTGATTCACATTCCAACCGGAATTGTCGTCGAATGCCAAGATGAGCGTTCTCAGCATAAGAATAAAGCTCGTGCGATGAGTTTGCTGCAAGCCAAGCTATTAGAACAGGCACAGCGTGAGCAAACAGCAGAACAGGCTGAAACCAGACGAAATCTTGTCGGTTCAGGCGACCGCTCAGAGAAAATACGTACTTACAATTTTCCGGACGGGCGAGTAACCGACCATCGTATAAATCTGACATTACACAGGTTACCTCAGACCATCGCGGGTGAACTGGAACCGATCATCGATCAACTGATACAGGAGCATCAAGCAGATCAGCTACGAAGCATGGGTTTCAACGATGACAGCTGAGACTACGATCCATGAACTTTTGGCACTGAAACCTGATACACCGCTCATTGACCGCCAACTCATTCTAGCGCACGTTCTTGACAAGCCTCGGAGCTGGGTGATCGCACACGACCAAGATTCCGTCTGTGACGCAAAAAGCTCCGCGTACGAACTTCAACTAGCACGATGCAAACAGGGTGAACCCGTCGCCTATATTCTCGGATACAAAGATTTTTGGCGTCATCGCTTTGCGGTAAACGCAGCCACATTAATCCCTAGGCCAGAAACTGAAGTCCTGGTAGAAGCTGCACTGGCGATCCTCCCCAACGAGCCTAGAACTATCCTGGATCTGGGTACCGGTTCCGGCGCAATTGCGATATCGCTGGCCAACGAACGTCCTGCCTGGCATATCGTAGCAAACGATTTCAGTGCAGATGCGCTTGGCGTCGCCAAACGAAACGCACAAGGAACGAAGAACATCGCCTTCTTTCAGGGTGATTGGGGTAAAGCGATCAAGCCACATAGTGTGCAGTTGATTGTATGTAATCCCCCATATATAGAACCTGGGGATGAACATCTCTCAGCGCTGATATTCGAGCCCTCCTCCGCACTAATATCCCCTTGCAAGGGTCTGCATGACCTTCACGAAGTCATCAAGGGAGCACGTGATCTTCTCATGGAGGGAGGCACACTGTTGTTGGAGCACGGCTACAACCAACAGGATGCATTGTGCGAGCTCTTGCAAAACAACAATTTCACCCATATACAGACGTATATTGACTTTAACCAAACCCCGAGAGCAGTTTCCGCACAGCTGATATGAAAGACGAGGAGCTACTAAGATACAGCCGACAGATCATGCTGCCAGAGATTGAGGTAGAAGGTCAGGAACGCCTGCTTAACTCCCGGGTTCTAATTGTTGGACTTGGTGGGCTCGGCTGTCCCGTCGCCATGTATCTTGCGGCAGCTGGTGTGGGTCATCTGGTGTTGGCTGACTTTGATCAGGTCGACCTCAGTAATCTGCAACGCCAGATTGCGCACACGACAGATCGCGTCGGCATGAATAAAGTCGACTCAGCCAACGCCACCATCGAAGCGCTTAATCCGGAGGTAAAGGTAACTTGCATCTCAGCCAGCATGGATTCCGCAGAACTGCGTAGTGAGATCGCTCAAGCCGACACAGTGGTTGATTGCACAGATAATTTCACCATACGTTTCGAGATTAACGAACACTGCGTTGCGACCAAAACACCACTGGTTAGTGGCGCTGCTATCAGGCTTGAAGGCCAGCTATTGATCTATGATCCACGCATTGAATCAGCGCCATGTTACCGATGCCTCTACGACACAACAGAAGAAGAAGTACTTAACTGTGCGGAGAACGGCGTCGCGGCACCAGTTGTTGGCGTAGTTGGCACAATACAGGCCTTAGAGGCGATCAAACTAATCGTTGGGTTCGGTGAAAGTCTCGCCGGCCACCTATTGGTTTTTGATGCAAAATACATGGACTGGAAAAAGCTGAAACTTAAGAAGAATTCAATGTGTCCAACTTGCAGCGCCAACTCGTAATAAACTAGTTCTATTTGTCAATAAATTTCGCCTGCAAATCAGCGTGGTAGGAAGACCGCACCATCGGTCCACTGGCGACAGCTTTAAACCCTAACTGTTCCGCATAGTCGCGCAAGGCATCAAACTCATCTGGATGGACAAATCGCTCTACTGCCAGATGATCCCTACTTGGTTGCAGGTACTGACCCAGGGTAACCATATCTACCTGATGTGCATGCAAGTCATCGAGCACCGCTTTTGTCTCTTTCATATCCTCGCCCAGCCCGAGCATGAGCCCGGACTTCGTCATGATATCCGGGTTCTTTTCCTTGTAACGCTGAAGGAGCCTCAAAGACCACGCATAGTCAGCACCTGGACGGGCTTTCTTATATAACCTCGGCACGGTCTCTAGGTTGTGATTGAAGACGTCAGGCCTGGACACCGTTAACGTATCAAGCGCAATCTCCATTCTGCCGCGAAAATCCGGTACCAATACCTCTAGGCGAACATCGGGTGTTCTCTCTCTAATGGCATCAATACAAGCCCCGAAGTGACCAGCGCCACTATCTTTAAGATCGTCACGATCTACTGACGTGACCACAACGTAACGGAGCCGCATTTCAGCAATTGCGTCTGCAAGGTTTCTCGGCTCGTCGACATCCAACTCATTAGGCTTCCCATGAGCGACATCGCAAAACGGACAGCGCCGCGTACAGATTTCTCCCATGATCATGAAGGTTGCCGTACCGTGTGAAAAACATTCCGGTAAATTCGGACAACTGGCCTCTTCACAAACAGACGCTAATTTTCGATCTCGCAGTATTCGCTTTATTTCAGCAATACGCGGCGTTGCCGGAACTCTGACCCTAATCCAATCCGGCTTACGGGGCATTTTTTCAGTAGGAATGACTTTGACCGGGATACGCCTTACTTTCTCCGCTCCACGCAACTTCTCACCCTGCACCAGTCTCTGTCTTGTCGACATTTCAGATTACCAACCGTTGTTTGTCATCCGTCGTATATTCAAAGGCCTGCGCCAACTCATACGCAACAATATCCTCTAGTTCATCAACGCTAAAATCAGCGCCTTCGCTTACCATATCAGTGACTTCCAGTCCCGCATAGCCGCATGGATTAATTCGCGAGAAAGGCTCGAGATCCATATCTACATTAAAACTGAACCCATGGTAGGTGCGACCCTTTCGCACTCGCAAGCCCAATGCAGCAATTTTCTTTTTCGCTACGTAGACGCCATGAGCAGCAGGGTTCGCATAAGCTTCTATGCCGCCGTGCGCCAACACCGCGACAAGTGCTTTTTCTATCCGGCATACCAACTCCTTAATTCCAATGTGCTGGCGCCCAATATCCATCATGAGATAACCAACCAATTGACCAGGACCATGATAGGTAACCTGCCCACCACGGTCACAACGCACAACATCTATATCCCCGGCGTCAAGTATGTGCGTCTCCTTGCCCGCCTGACCAAGGGTGTAAACCGGCGGGTGCTCCAACAACCAAAGTTCATCGGGCGTGGCTGGTGTACGCAAATCCGTGAATCTTTTCATTTCAGACCAGGTCGACTCATATGGTTGACGACCAAGTTTCCTGAGTATCAAAGAGCCCGACACTATCTTCAAAGCACCATATGAACGTCGCTGCACTGCTTTAATTCAGCGAACATCTTCTTCAATTGACTCTCACCCGTTGCCCAAAAAAGAAACGTAATCGAAGTGTAGTTCCCTTCCCGACTAGCGCGTTCTTTGGTTTTATCGAACGCCATACTCGAATCGTATTTCTGTACGATGGTCATAATTGTCGACAGGAACTCCGGCGAAGACGTTCCAATTACCTTAATTGGATAGTCACAGGGAAATTCGATTTTCGGTTCCTGCATCGGAGTTTCTCTCTATTTAATCCTTAATGGATCCCCGCCAAAAACCTTGAGAAAGAACAGGCTAATGGCATCCCAGAAACGACCGAAGAATCCCGCTTCCTCCACCGCATTCAAGGCAACGAGTGATTGTTTGACTATTTCCGTTGAGCCTACGGTGACCGTCAAATTACCCAGTTCCTGGCCCTTTTTCAGCGGTGCGTGAATCTCTGAATCTATTTCCATATTAGCCTTCAGGTTGTCACGCGTCCCTCGCGCTATGGTCACCACAACATCATCGACTAACCCCAAATTGATACTACTGTGCGCGCCACCCCAAACCCGCAATTTCCGCAAAGATTCATTTTGGGCATACAAGTCCACGGTCTCATAGTAACGAAACCCATAGGCAAGAAGCTTCTGACTTTCCCTTGTCCTTCCGGCTTCAGTCGATGCCCCCATAACCACTGCGATCAGTCGCATTCCATTGCGCATGGCAGATGTGACAAGACAATAGCCCGCAGCTTCTGTGTGTCCGGTTTTTACCCCATCGACAGTTTGGTCACGAAACAGCAACTTATTGCGATTCATCTGGGAGATTTCGTTATATGTGAACGTCTTTTCAGAATAGATCTTGTAGTGCTCAGGAAATCGCTCAATAAGAACACGTGTCAATTTCGCTAGGTCTTTCGCTGACGTATAGTGATCCTCATGTGGCCACCCAGTCGCATTAACAAAACTCGTATCCAACATATCCAAACGTAACGCATGCTGGTTCATCAAGTCAGCAAAAACGTCTTCCGAGCCTGCAATGTGCTCAGCGAGCGCGACACTAGCATCGTTACCGGATTGAATGATTATCCCGCGCAGGATATCTTCTAGCTTTACCCGAGTCCCCTCCTGAATGAACATCAGCGACCCTTTCATACGCCAGGCTTTGACACTCACGGGAACCTCATCGTTTAAACTGATAGTACCTTTTTGCAGTTCTAAAGCGCTGATATAGCTTGTCATTATCTTGGTAAGACTTGCAGGTGGAAGTCTCAGACCACTGTTATGGTCAACAAGAACTCTACCCGTTCGTGCATCCACTAAGAGATAGGCACGCGCGTCCAGTTGTGGTGGAGCGGGAGTAATAGGATCACTCGCGGCGCCTGCTACTGACAACCAAAGCGATGCTAGTACTATGGCTAAACGCTGAATCAGCATGTTAGGATTTCCTTTACGTAAAATTTAGTTCAATCTACTTCGACTTTAAGCGGACTACCCATTCCTGCCGCCTCAATAATACCTGCCAGTTCATACTCATACAGCTCATTATAAATCGGGCCAATCCATACTTTATGAAGCACACCAGTATCAATCTCAGTTACGAGCACTCGTACGTTTAATGTGTAACCATTCTTATCTATAAGCTTCCGAATTGCCGATAAAAAAGACATGGCGCCACCCGCATCTGAGAACGCACCAACCTGAAGATAGAAGCTGCTGGAAGCCTCTGCCTGAATCCTCTCCGGGTAGTTCAGCTTATCTAGCGCTTCGACTACAACCGGCGCAGTACCCTGATGATCAAAACCGAGTTGTTTGGCTGCCGCCCATGAAAGATCTATAACGCGATCGTCGTGAAACGGGCCCCGATCATTCACTCGAAGCACTACACTCTTTCCATTGTCCAAATTGGTCACCTTGACAAACGTCGGTAATGGTAAAGCCTTGTGTGCCGCCGACATTCCGTACATATCATATGTCTCGCCATTTGCCGTTACCCTGCCATGGAATTTCGTTCCATACCAGGAGGCGATACCAATTTCGAGATATCCCAGACTGTTCTCCATAACCCGATAGGTCTTACCAAAGACTTCATAAGTTCCTGGCTCACTTTGTTTTACTGGCGTCACCTCACACCCAACCATTATTAACGATGTGAGTAAGCAGAAAGCCAAGATCACCCATGTATTTGGGTGCATCGAACGAAAAATGTTAACGATCGGAACCAACATTCTGGTCAGTCGACGATTTGCGCAAAGCTTCACTGAGCTGGAAAACAGCCATGGCATAGAGCTTGCTGTGATTGTAACGGGTAATGACATAGAAGTTGTTAAATCCCAACCAATACTCCGGACCATGCTTACCGAAAAGTTTCATTGGTGAGACGGAGGCATTCGGTTGCGAATTCACTTTGACGCCAAGTGTTTGCATTTCAAGAACCGTACTACTCGGTCGCAATGATACGTTGAATACTGATTCTACGGCGTCATCAGCATCTACCTGCACTGCAATCTTTCCCTCCTTCCACCCATGCTCCGACAAATAATTCGCAACACTACCAATGGCATCCACCGGGTTATTCCATATATCTCTAACACCATCGGCATCAAAATCTACCGCATAACGACGGTAGCTGCTCGGTATGAACTGTCCATAACCCATGGCGCCAGCATAGGAACCTTCGAGCTCCATTATGAGCTGATTCTCTTCCTGAACAAGGATGAAAAACTCACGAAGTTCCTTGCGAAAAAACCGTGAACGCTTCGGATAGTCAAAAGCAAGTGTGGTGAGTGCATCAATAACCCTATAATTGCCACGATACCGCCCGTACATGGTCTCAACACCTATTACTGCGGTGATGATGACGGGCGGAACACCGAATTCTTTTCGCGCTCGAATTAATGCATCTTGATGGGTTTCCATGAAGCTTCTGCCATTCGAGACGCGCGACTTGGTTAGAAAGATATCCTGATATTCATCCCAATCTAAGGTTCTCTCTGCTGGTCTAGAGATAGCATCAATAATGTTTTGCTTGTATTCCGCCTGGCGAAATACAGTGAGTACGCCATCGGACGTAAAACTTGCCAACTCTGCTAGTTCATCTGCGAATTTCTTAACATCTTCACGATCAGCGTAGTTCTCCGCAAACACGGAAAACACCTGCGCAAGCAATATCATAATTAGAGTTGTTCGTCTAAACATCAATAGAAACCCTACAAGATGATCCTGCGATGTGTGTGGATTGACATCAGAATGCCAAATCCCGCAAATAGAGTAAGTATGGAAGTTCCACCATAACTCACCAAGGGTAACGGCACTCCCACCACGGGCAGAACACCGCTAACCATACCAATATTCACAAAGACATAAACAAAAAAAGTAAACGTGATGCTTCCCGTAAGTAAACGGCCGAAGGTGTCCTGGGCCTGTATTGCGATGATGATGCCTCGTCCCATAAGCAGTGTATACATAATGAGTAAGACAACTACACCAAACAAACCCATCTCTTCAGCTAGCACTGCGATTATGAAATCAGTCTGACTTTCCGGTAAAAAGTCCAAGTGAGATTGTGTCCCTTCGAATAGTCCCTTGCCTGACAATCCACCCGATCCAATGGCAGTTTTCGACTGAATGATATTCCAACCAGCGCCAAGCGGATCACGCTCCGGGTCGAAGAGTGTGATTATCCTGGTTTGTTGGTAATCCCGAAGCAGAAACCACACCGCAGGAGTAGAAAGTAAAGCAAGACCGAGCGCACCAAAAACAAACCGCCACATTATTCCTGCTAGTAGGAGGACCAAAATACCTGAGGCACTAACGATCAGCGCGGTGCCAAGATCAGGCTGAGGAACAATAAGCGACGTAGGTATCAATATGATGACCAAGGCCCAAAACACATGTCGTTTTTTAGGTGGCAAATGCCTATCATGAAAATACCAGGCAAGAACCATAGGCAAAGCCAACTTCATGAATTCAGATGGCTGAAAACCTATAACATTAGGGATTCGAAGCCAGCGCTTTGATCCATTGACCTCAGTGCCAAAGAAATGCGTCAACACCAACAACACTACGCCAACCAGAAAAAACCAAGGAGCAACGCGCAAATAGAAAATTGGCGCTATCTGCGCCATCAAAAGCATAACCAAACTAGCCACACCGATCTTTATGATCTGTGACACCACTGCAGTATAATCCGGGTAGACGGCACTGTACAAAACCAACAAGCCATACGCCGATATACCGACCAGCAGAAGGAGAAGGGTAAAGTCCACGTGAATCTTGTCACCTAATCCCGCAGTTCGCTCGAATACGAAACCTGCGTCCGTTAGTCTCCTGACAAAATCCTGACTCATCGCAGACTTACTCCACTAATCAGGTCTAGCTTTTCAAGATAATAGTCGATGACCTGACGGGCAACGGGCGCCGCGACCTCACTGCCACCACCGCCGTTTTCAACTAGAACTGCAAGCGCAATCTGTGGATCTTCCACAGGTGCAAAAGCAATAAACCAGGCGTGCTTACGCTGCTGCTCAGACAGTTCCTCCTCATCATATTCCTCCCCCTGCTTGATACTAACAACCTGAGCAGTCCCTGACTTGCCAGCCATCCGGTAAGGGATATCCTGGCCTATGTAGGCCCATGCTGTTCCGTTTTCTCCAACCTCCTGATTACCTCGATGCACAACCTTAACCATTGACTCTATTATCTCATCCCAGATATGACTGGGAATAAGATCAATATCCTTCACTTTACTTTCGCCTAGATCCGCACCATCCTTCAACATCCGTGGCGCCCGCCACTTACCTCTATTAGCTAGAACTGTAGCCGCCGTCGCCATCTGCAAGGGCGTAACCAGCATATCTCCCTGTCCTATACCAATATTTACAGTATCTCCGGGAAACCAGGCCAGACCTCGAGTCTCTTTCTTCCAGGCTGCCGAAGGCAGCAGTCCATCCCTCGCCTCCGGGAGGTCCAGCGAGGTATTTGTCCCGAAGCCAAATAGTGCTAAATATTCATGTATGCGATTGATACCCAGTTTGACTGCTAATTCATAGAAATAAACGTTGCAAGAACGGTAAATGGCCTTTTGCAGATCAACCTCTCCGTGACCACCAGTCCCAACCATACGCCAGTTCCAGTCTCTATAAAGACGCTCATCATTGGGTAACTGAAACCAACCCGGGTCAGTAATCACATAATCTGAGCTGATAATGCCGGTAGCTAGTCCTGCCATACCTAGGATCGGCTTAATAGTAGAACCCGGCTCGTACTGTCCCTGAATCGCGCGGTTGAACAGCGGCACATCGATAGAATCGAGCAGCCCGTCGTAAGTCTTGTGGTCGATACCGGTAACGAATAAGTTCGGGTCATAAGATGGTTTGCTGACTAATGCGAGGATTCCTCCCGTACTAGGTTCAATGGCGACCAGCGTACCCCTTCGATCCGCTAACGCATCACTAACAACCTGCTGTAAGCCAGCATCGACGTGCAACACGAGGTCTTGACCGGGCTGTGGATCAACGGTGTCTAACTCCTTCATCACCACGCCTCGAGCGTTCGTTTCAACCCATTTATAACCGATTTTCCCAAGCAGGATACTTTCGTAATGCCTCTCTACGCCTATTTTCCCAATATGATTCGTGCCCGAATAAGAAACCGAGTCCAGTCTTCTTGCGTCTGCTTCATTGATACGCCGCACAGAACCAACTGCATGCGCCATCAGTTCTCCCTTTGGATAGTGTCTCACCAGTCTAGCTTCGACTTGCACCCCAGGCAGGTCGTATTCGTTTACCGCTATTCGTGCATGCTCTTCGGCCGACAGTTTAAAAAGTACAGGCACAGACTCGTAGGGACGCTGACGTCGCTTTAGTCGACGGTGAAAGGCCTCCTTCTCACCATCTGACAATCCAATCAGCTCATCAATCCTCGCGAAAGTAACTTCTATATCAGTCGCTAATTCTTTGGTAATGGTCAGATTCAAGGAGGGAACATTGTCTGCGATCAACTCGCCGTTACGATCATAGATTAAACCCCGTAAAGGTGGTACTGGTTCTACCTGTATTCTGTTCTTATCAGAAAGTGTGGCATAGACATCATGCTGAATAACCTGCAGATAAAACAATCGTGCCACTAGGAATAGTGTCAATCCGATCAGCACCGCAAAACCGATTACTGCGCGTTCGAAGAAGATCTGACTCTCACGAGAATGATCTTTTAGGGCTAGCGGCTCAGCCATGACTTACCTGTGATATGGATGACGATTGAGGATAGTCCATGCCCTGTATAGTTGTTCGATAATCAAAACAGGGACAAAAGCATGCGGAAATGTTAAGCGGGACAAAGACCAGACATCATCTGCGCTTGCGACAATATCCCTCGCCAACCCATCTGGGCCACCAACCACAAACTGTACTGACTGATAGTCAGATACCCAGAGCGTTAACTGGTCTGCAAGTTCCTCGGTACTCCATGCCTTACCTTTTATATCCATCGCGACCATTCTTGAGTCTGCAGCAAGTGCTGCCTTGATTTTCTCCGCCTCTACTTTTAGGCACAGTTCGGACGGTGTGCTCTTTGTCCTTTTCGGCAACGGGATCTCTTTCACAACGATACAGAGTTCCCGCGGCATTCGCCGTTGATATTCCTTGATGCCATCCTTAAGCCAAGACGGTGGCTTTTTGCCAATTGCAATCACTTCGAGCTTCACTAATCACTCCTGAAATCCTTTTTTCGAAGGGGACATGCTCCACAGACGTTCGATATCATAGAATTCTCGTACTTTCGGCAACATGACGTGAACTACGACGTCAGTGAGGTCAATCAAAACCCACTCACCATTCTCCATTCCCTCTAAGCCAAGCGGCTTTATGTCGATCGACGCGGTCTTTTCGATAACGCTATCTGCAAGAGCCTTGACTTGCCTTCCGGATGTTCCACTCGCGACAATCATATAGTCCGTAATATCTGTTTGGCCCTGGACATCGAGACATTGAATATCGACACCCTTTCTGTCTTCCAATGCGTTAATCACTAGATCTCTTAGTTCAACATTCGGCATTGCTGTTCTCTGGCTGATACAAGTCGTGAGATTTGATATATGAACTTACTGCTCTCGGTAACTTTGCCTCGGGCACTTCCCCACAGTGAAATGCTCGTCTTATGTCCGTAGATGAAACCGATATCTGCTCAAGTTCGAGAAAGCAGACTCGTTTACCCGGATTATTCTGCAATTCCTCCACATTCGCAGATTCCCTACCCTTAATCCATTTCACCATGTCTTCCGATAATTGCATCTCGTGACCGGGTCGTTGTAATACCACTATATGCGCAAGTTCAGTAATTTCCTGCCATTCGTACCACTCGTCTAGCGTACAAAATGCGTCCATACCCATAATAAAGTATATCGGCACCCCCAAACCAACCTCACGACGAAGGGAGGTAAGTGTATCCACCGTAAAGGATACTCCTTCACGTCGAATCTCTCTGTCATCAACAGCGATATTAGGTAAATCTACCATTGCTGCCCGCAGCATTGCCAAGCGATGCTCTGCGGATGATTCTGGCGGATTACGATGCGGCGGCTGAAATGAGGGAATCAGTCTAACTTCCTCAACTGACAATACGTCCCGGATTGCTCGGGCTGACTCCAAATGTCCATGATGTACCGGATCAAAAGTCCCACCGAGAACGGCGATGCCATTTCTCATTGACGAATTTGCCCATCCCCAAACACAACGAATTTCTGAGAAGTTAGGCCCTCAAGCCCAACCGGGCCTCTGGCGTGTAACTTATTTGTAGAAATTCCAATTTCCGCACCCAAACCATACTCAAACCCATCAGACAGTCTGGTTGAGGCGTTTACCATTACCGAACTCGAATCCACCTCCTGGACAAACCGGCGAGCCTTCGTAAAGTTCTCTGTAACAATAGTATCAGTATGATTCGAACCGAATTCATGAATGTGCTTCATCGCTGCATCAAGGCCATCGACCACCCTGATCGCAAGTACTGGTGACAAATACTCTTCATTCCAATCGTCTTGTGTAGCTTGCTTCACTTCGCAAACATTTGATAATAGCTTGAGCGTCAATTCGCATCCTCGCAACTCGACACCGGCATTGGTATACCGCTCAGCAAGCGGAGGTAGAACCGCCGAGGCGATCGAGTCTGCTACCAGCAACGTTTCCATGGCATTACAAACCGCATATCGATTGGTCTTCGCGTTGTAAGCAATTTCCAATGCCTTTTCCTGGTCAGCATCATCATCAAGATAGACATGACATACCCCATCCAAATGTTTTATGACCGATATAGTCGCTTCATCGGTAATTCGTTCTATAAGGCTTTTTCCACCTCGCGCAACGAGAACATCAACATACTGATCCATCGTAATCAGCTGACCCACCGCCGCTCGATCAATATGCTCCACCAACTGCACCACCGCGGGTGGTAAACCTGATTGCGCTACGCCTGCAGAGATACACTTACCAAGCGCCACATTGGAATGAACAGACTCTGACCCACCCCGTAGGATCGTCGCGTTACCAGATTTCACGCACAAACTGGCAGCATCCACTGTAACATTCGGCCTAGACTCAAAGATGATGCCAATCACGCCAAGTGGCGTACGCAGTTTTCCAACCTGAATACCATTCGGACGGTATGACATTTCCGTGATCTCTCCGATAGGATCATCCAGACCTGCTACCTGATGCAACCCCTCTACCATCGTGTCGAAACGCGCATCTGTAAAAGCAAGACGATCCAGTAATGCGTCGCCAATCTTATTCTTCCGACCTACGACAAGATCTTTCTCGTTCTCTACCATCAAAAAATCACGGCTCTTGAGAATCTCTTCGCCTATTGCCATAAGCGCAGTGTTTTTCTGCTCTGTAGTCGCACACCGATTCTCGACCGCAGCTTTTTGTGCTGCGCGCCCGAGATCAAGCATGTATTTCTTCATGTCGCCCATGGTCATATTATACATGTGCGTGCACCAGCATGATAAGTAAACTACTTGGAAACATTGAGCTCCAGATTATTTGACAACCTTTGCAAGAGCTAGCCATGAGTCTGTCGGTGGAGGTCTTAGGGCATCGTGTTTAGAGCCCTAATAGCAGCGCAGGTGACTATCGGCCAGAATCATTGAAACGTAAGCCTATGCGATTTCCGAGAAAGATAGTCACATTTCCCTTAAATTCACTCAAAAACATGCGCGCTTTTTATGAAACCCGAAATAATTTACATGCAGTGCGCGTGACGTAAAGATTACCTTAACTTTTCAGCTCGAAGTAAACTCAACGGCATCTTTATTGAGTCAGCATTTCCCCATATTGAAGAAGTATATCCAGAATTTTTTGTTGAGATGTGCATAAACTGAACCCAGCTCCAAGTAGGGTTAGAACATTAGAGTAATTTTGTAAAGGTCAAACGCTACCGTGCAGAGCGCTCGACCTGGGGGTTAGTCAGTGGAATCAAATGCATCTCAATTGTAATAACCTAGTAGTGACCGACAACGGGCTCGAGATCGATCGGATCATAGAATATCGGTGACTTGGTATTCCTGCCAGTAGAAATTAACGCTTGATGTATCGATTCGTGGACCATTCGCTTGCCAAACAATGTGCAATTAATACGCGAACAAACCATACAATGAGGTATGGGTAGAGGTTACAAACTTTTGGACAACCTTTAGAGCCACTATTGCATTTTAGCTATAATCTGATCTAACTCATCCAATCGTGCTATTGGGTTTCTCATCTCGAACAGTTGTTGTTTGACCTTGTTCCCAACTGGAAGAAGCTCGATGAGTCGAGCCCCTACTTCGCCCGCCGCGTTGAAATCCACTTCGTAGTTAAGACGTGACACCCATTCATCCTCCATTAAGGACTGCAGAATCGTTACCAGATGGACTTTATGATCAGGCAAGACGGACTCCTCCTCCTGTTCCAAGAAATCTACCTCTGCCATCATGAGATGATCTGACTTCTCGTATATTTCACGGATCACAAACTTCACTTGTCCTTCCGACATGATCCCCAGCATACCGTTCGAGTGCTGATCAAAATCCACCACGGTACTATAGGTACCTTGACTACTTATTTCTGGCTGGATCTCGTCACCGTCAAGAATTTCACTACCTTGTTCAATCATCACAATACCGAACCCCGCGTTATCACGCATACAACGCTTAATCATGTCCAGATAACGAGTTTCGAATATCTGCAGGGGTAAACGTCCACCAGGAAATAGGACAAGAGGTAATGGGAAAAGTGGTATCTCTGCCATGTTGTATTTAAACTCATCGATCACAGTTCATTTAGGAATGCCTTGGAATTCCTGCAAACAATCACGCTAGCGCTGATTCAGGGTATTACAGAATTCCTGCCAATCTCAAGTTCCGCGCATCTTCTGCTGCCTTATCATGTATTGGGCTGGGCTGATCAGGGCCTCGCTTTCGACACTGCCATGCACTTGGGTACGCTAGTCGCAGTGGTCACTTATTTTCGCCATAACATCTGCCAGCTAATAAAGGCAGTATTTACTGCCCTGAAGCAACGCAAACATACAGATGATAGTCGCTTCGCCTTTTATCTAGTTATCGCGAGTCTACCGGTTATTTTTGTAGGTTTCTTTGGCCGCTACTGGATCGAAACAAACCTTAGGGCATTGAGCGTGATTATCGCTTCCACTGCATTGTTCGCCCTAGTACTACTCGCTGCAGACCTGATGGGGAGACGAAGCCGCGTTCAACAGGACCTCGATTTACCCTCGGCATTATTGATCGGAATAAGCCAGTGTATTGCTTTGATTCCTGGGGCCTCGCGCTCTGGAGTAACTATGACGATGGCCCTCTTCCTAGGATTTACTAGGGAAGCGGCCTCACGAATATCATTCCTAATCGCAATTCCCGCAATCGCGGGCGCCAGCGCCCTAAAGACCATAGATCTGATCACTTCAGGAACAACTGTCGACTGGACCAGTATGGCTTTAGGAGGAATCATTGCCGGAATCGCAGCGTTTTCTTGCATCAAACTATTTCTTAACCTGATTGATCGAATTGGCTTCCTGCCTTTTATCTTGTACCGTTTATGCCTCTGCGCTGTCCTATTTTTTATGATCTAGAAATCGCCCTAGAAAGGTATGTCATCATCAAAGTCATCAGATGGTGGCGGGCCAAAGCCGTCGGTCCCATCTCCTGAGTAACCGCCACCTGCACGATCGGGTGGCGGCATATCACCTCGACTATCTAGCATCTGCATCTCATTTGCTACAACTTCCGTCGTATAGTGCTTTTGACCGTCGCGCTCCCATTGCTGAGTTCGCAGTTCGCCTTCGATGTATACCTTTGATCCTTTCTTGAGGTACTCATTGGCAATCTCTGCCAGCCGATTGAAGAACACGATTCGATGCCATTCAGTTCGATCTCGCTGTTCCCCACTCTCCCGATCGCGCCAACTCTTGGAGGTCGCTATCGATATATTGGTCACGGGACCCCCGCTAGGCATGTAACGAGTTTCCGGGTCACGTCCCAGGTTTCCTACGAGAATCACCTTATTAATGCCACGCGCCATGTTTATCTCCTGTATTTACTATTGAGTAAATTGTTGTATATCAGTCTCATTAAATCTATTACTATCAATCTTTAAGTATGCAACGCATTCTTCTTCTATCAGAACCGCATCGAGTACACCATCGATTGATAATAAACCTTCCAATACTTCATTAGCACGCAGTCCTTCATCAAATCGTAAATCTATTGTTCGACTCTCGACTTCGTTAAGGCTCTGTAATCTGAACAACAGCAAAAGCCAGATAAGACAAACACTGGCATTTACATACAATACCGTGGAAATGTCGCCAAAACTTAATACCAATCCACCTATGACGCCGCCAGCGAAAGCACCCATAAACTGAAATGTCGAATATACGCCCATTCCTGTACCACGGGTACCGGCAGCGACTACTCTGCTCATATGTGCGGGAAGAAGCACCTCAAGCAAGTTGAACCCAACAAAAAACACCATCATGAATAAGAACAGCGCGGTGCTTCCGGTGGCCCCCGCCATTCCTAACATAGCTATAAGCAACAACACGACCATCCATTGGATTACCGACCGTGACCACCCCTTTCGGTCAGACAGCCAGATAAAAGGACCCATCAGGAAAATAGACATAAAAAGAATACCAAGATAGTACGTTGAGTGGTCACCATCGCTAATACCAACATCTCTAAACAGAAAAGGGAACACCATGAATCCGGCCGTAAGAAAGTAGTGTAAAAAAAACACACCAAAATTAACCGGCACCAATGATGAGTCAAATAAGACTGATGAAAATTTATCCAATACCATCTTTGTATCAAGATTCGTCTTTACAGAGATTGGCGTTGGAACGACGGTCCAAAGAATAATAAGGCCAACTAGGCCAATCAGCACCGAGAATGCGAACACACCATTCACTCCAAAGCTTTCAGCAATGATAGGTCCCAGAACAATTGAGATGCCAAATGACATGCCGATCCCTGCACCAATTACAGCCATCGCTTTCGATCTTTGCTCAATCCGGGTGACATCCGACACCAGTGCAAACAAGGTGCTCGCAATTGCTCCGCAACCCTGTAGGAATCTCCCCAGAATAACGCCATATATGCTCTCAGACATCGCCGCAACTAGAGAACCAAAGATAAAAATAAGAAGGCCAAACGTAATAACTGCCTTACGCGAAAACCGATCAGATGCTAGGCCCAAAGGAATCTGTAAAACCGCCTGAGAAAGACCATAGATTCCCAGTGCTACTCCAATAAGGAACGGGGTGCTCGAAACAAGCTCATCGGCAAGGAGGGGCAACACTGGCAGTATGGTAAACAGACCAAGCATACGCACTAGGAATAAAACTGCGATAGCAATCGCAGCACGAAATTCTTGGTTGTTCATTGATGAACTTTGCCTAGTAGAAAACAAACTTATATCATCTGTCCTCCTTCGCAGCACCCCATCTTATGGGAACGATCCAGGAAAACATCAGATACTAAGCGAAACCAGATGATAGCAAATCAAGAGGAAACTCACAGACAGCGCATCAAGAATATTGATTCGCATTTCTTTTTATACCAACTCGAATACACAAGAGAATATACCTCAAAGATAGAGCAGTTTCGCAATGGGTAAAATTGCAATCAAAGGTGCACGAACCCATAATCTCAAGAATATCGATCTTGATATCCCGCGAGAAAAGCTCGTCGTCGTAACCGGTCTATCTGGTTCAGGTAAATCCTCGCTTGCTTTCGATACGCTTTATGCTGAGGGTCAACGGCGTTATGTCGAATCTCTATCAGCCTACGCGCGCCAATTCTTGTCGATCATGGAAAAGCCTGATGTTGACCACATCGAGGGTTTATCACCAGCTATCTCAATCGAACAAAAATCCACTAGCCACAACCCGCGGTCTACCGTAGGGACCATCACTGAGATCCACGATTATCTAAGACTCCTATTTGCAAGAGTTGGCGAACCTCATTGCCCTGACCATAAAACAAAGCTTCAGGCTCAGTCCGTCAGTCTGATGGTCGATCATGTTATGTCAATGGAACCTGGTACACGCCTGATGTTGTTAGCTCCTGTGGTGAGAGGTCGTCGAGGGGAACATCAACATCTATTAGGAGAATTGAAAACCCTTGGCTTTGTGCGCGCACGGATTAATGGCATCGTTTCGGATCTGGATGATGCGCCACAGCTTGACAAAAATAAGCGGCACACCATCGAAGTTGTAATCGACCGTCTCCGTGTGCGAGAAGATATAAAAGTACGACTGGCAGACTCATTCGAAACCGCTATTCGCATCTCCAATGGAATCGCCTCAGTGGCCTTTACAGAAGACGACCGCGAGGACCTTCTCTTTTCAGCGCGATTCGCTTGCCCTATCTGCCAGCGCTCGATTGATGAGCTAGAACCGAGATTCTTTTCATTCAACAATCCCGCAGGGGCATGCGGCTCCTGTGATGGTCTTGGATCGAAACAGTTTTTTGATGTGAGTAACGTGATTCATGACCGCGAGCTAAGCCTTTCTGAGGGGGCTATACATGGTTGGGACCGACGAAACATTTACTACTTTCAAATGCTCGGATGTCTTTCTGATCACTATGGATTCGATCTGACCACACCATTTGGGGAACTGGACAGCGAACATCAGGATATCATCCTCAATGGTAGTAAATTAGAAAAGATAAAGTTTCGCTACGTAAATAATCGAGGAAATCAATACACTCGCGAGCATTCATTTGAAGGAATCATTACTAACATGGAACGCCGTTACCGGGAGACAGAATCGCTGACGGTACGTGAGCATCTCGCTGGTTTTCTGTCGACCCAAACATGTCCTGAGTGTCAAGGTAGCCGACTAAACCGGGACGCGTGTGCCGTAACCATTAATGACAAGGCCCTGCCTGAGATCGCTAATCTATCAATTCAAGAGGCATATAAGTACTTTGATTCTCTTAAGCTGAGCGGTCAACGAGGAAAGGTCGCCGAGAAAATCCAAAAGGAGATCAGTGCCAGGTTAAGTTTTCTTATAGATGTGGGCTTGAACTACCTCACCTTATCACGGAGCGCTGAAACACTCTCGGGTGGGGAAGCTCAGCGCATTCGTCTAGCAAGTCAGATCGGCGCAGGTCTAGTCGGCGTGATGTATATTCTTGACGAGCCCTCAATCGGTTTGCACCAGCGGGATAACACACGATTACTCAATACGCTTACTCGATTGCGAGACCGTGGGAATACAGTAATCGTCGTCGAGCACGATCAGGAAGCGATTGAAGCCGCTGACTTTCTTATTGATATCGGACCTGGAGCGGGGGCTCGTGGCGGCGATGTGGTCGCCCTAGGATCTGTTGACGACCTAATCGCCTGTAATCGATCGATTACAGGACAGTACCTTTCTAAAAAACGCGAGATACCAATACCCAATACCAGAGTCATCCCCGATCCAGCCCGTATGCTCCGTTTGGAAGGCGTGACGGGAAATAATTTAAAAAACGTCCATCTCACCTTACCCATTGGACTAATGACCTGCATCACCGGTGTCTCCGGCTCTGGCAAGTCCACCCTTATTAACCACACCTTGTATCCAATTGCAGCTCGAGCGCTTAATGGCGCGACGATACCAACAGTAGGCCCTCACCGATCAATCACCGGCCTAGACACACTTAACAAGGTGGTGGATATAGATCAGAGCCCAATAGGTAGAACACCACGATCCAACCCTGCTACTTACACCAATATCTTTACACCAATTCGCGAACTGTTTGCTGCAACGTCCGAGGCTCGTTCGAGAGGCTACAAGCCAGGTCGATTCAGCTTTAACGTAAAAGGTGGTCGCTGCGAAGCCTGTCAGGGTGATGGCCTAATCAAGGTGGAAATGCATTTTCTGCCAGATATTTACGTGACATGTGATGAATGTAAAGGGAAACGCTATAGCCGCGAAACTCTCGAAGTTCGCTACAAAGGTAAATCGATAGATGAAGTCCTGGAAATGACTGTGGAAGAAGCGTTTGAGTTTCTCTCAGCCGTCCCAATGATTGCTCGCCGTCTACAAACTTTGCTGGACGTCGGCCTTGGCTACATCAAACTCGGACAGAGTGCGACCACACTGTCCGGTGGGGAAGCACAACGGGTGAAACTCTCAAGAGAGCTATCAAAACAGGATACAGGCAACACCCTTTACATCCTTGATGAACCCACAACAGGTTTACACTTCCACGACATACATCAGCTACTTGAAGTGATTCACCGGTTACGCGATCGCGGCAATACCATCGTCGTTATCGAGCATAACCTCGATGTCATCAAAACAGCAGATTGGATTGTTGATCTGGGGCCTGAAGGCGGTGACGGCGGCGGCGAGATCATTGCGACTGGCACACCAGAGCAACTGACTCAGTGTCCTCAGTCCTTCACCGGCCAGTTTCTCAAGCCCGTTCTCTCTTGAGCACTCTTTTTTGGTTATCTTTCTCAAAGAAGCCTGGCATACTCGTTGGCAAAAGCATATGTCGACGCAATGAGCTTGAGGAGCAAGGGTTACCACCATTGAACTATAGACTTAAGGAGCAAACGAGGATAACCCGAAGGGCCGGAGCGCGTACGTACCCTGATCCTGCCTGCCGAGGCGCGCACTCGTAAGTATATTGACCGTGCACAGGAGAGGTTAGTAAGCACCCCCGCACAGGCGTAATGCCTTGGAGGCTACGAGTCACTATTCCTCTTCATCGTCTTCGAACTCGTCGTCATTTTCCGAAGTCGGTCGATCGACCAATTCAATGAACGCCATTGGTGCTGCATCTCCTGCACGAAAACCACACTTCAGAATTCGCGTATAGCCACCTGGCCGATCCTGATACCTAGGTCCAAGTTCTGAAAACAACTTGCCGACAACTGCTTTACTACCAGTACGGGAGAACGCGAGACGCCTATTCGCAACAGAGTCGCTCTTAGCGAGGGTAATCAAAGGTTCCGCTACTCGCCTAAGTTCTTTTGCCTTCGGAACAGTGGTCTTAATGACCTCGTGCTCCAATAAAGAGCAAGCCATATTACGAAACATGGCTTTTCTATGAGCACTGTCTCTGTTGAGATGTCTACCGCTTTTTCGATGACGCATGGCATTATTCCTGATAGCGCAAATTTTATTTAGCTAAGAACCCGATCATCACCGCGTAAACTTACCGGCGGCCAGCTCTCCAGACGCATACCCAAAGATAGCCCCCGGGAAGCAAGAACGTCCTTTATTTCTGTAAGCGACTTCTTGCCCAGATTAGGCGTCTTGAGTAATTCAACCTCCGTACGACGAATTAGGTCTCCAATGTAATATATGCTCTCTGCTTTCAGACAATTGGCAGAACGAACAGTAAGCTCTAAATCGTCAACCGGCCGCAGGAGTACGGGATCAATCTCATCCTCTTCCTCTTGAGCTTCAGGCTCTTTCTCTTTTTCAAGATCCACAAAAATTGATACCTGTTGTTGCAAAATAGTCGCTGCACGACGAATTGCTTCTTCCGGAGAAAGCGTTCCATTACTCTCCATATCAATTATTAATTTATCAAGGTCAGTACGCTGTTGGACACGAGTGCTATCAACGTTATAGGACACCCGAAGAATTGGGCTATAAGAAGCATCGAGTAGCAGGCTTCCGATTACACGCCCTTCTTCATCATCCGCTATACGAATATCAGCAGGCTCATAGCCGCGACCCCTGCCAACTTTGGCACTAAGCTTAAGTCTTCCACTCTCGTTCAAATGCGCAATGACATGGTCAGGATTGGCAATTTCAACATCGTGATCGAGCTGAAAGTCTCCTGCTGTCACAACACCTGAACCAGACTTATCTAGAGATAGTTCAGCCTCGTCACTCGAATTTAGCTTTACCGCAACACCCTTGAGGTTAAGTAAAATCTCAATAACGTCTTCCTGAACACCCTCAATCGTACTGTATTCGTGCAATACTCCGTCGATTTCTACTTCAGTAATTGCACAGCCTGGCATTGAGGAGAGCAAAATACGTCTTAACGCATTGCCCAGCGTATGGCCGAAGCCTCTCTCTAATGGCTCGAGTATTACCGTCGCTCTGGTATCGCTAACCTGGTCAACCTGAATGTGCTTCGGTGTCAAAAACTCTAATGATGAATGGGGCATAAAATACCTTCCAATGAAAGAATAAAAAAATTCTCTAGTTTAGTTTTGCCTACTTGGAATACAACTCAACGATTAAATTTTCGTTGATCTCTTTCGGCAACTCATCTCGATCAGGGTAACTCTTAAACAAACCTTCCAGCTTGTATGTGTCTACTGAAACCCACTCTACTGGCGCTCGTTGTCCCGACAAAGCCAGCGCGCCCTGAATTCGCAACTGACTCTTGGATTTCTCTCTAATAGCGACTACGTCACCAGCCTCAACTTGGTATGACGGTATATTGACGACCGACCCATTAACTAGGATGGATTTGTGGGAAACTAATTGCCTCGACTCCGCTCGTGTGGAACCAAAGCCCATCCTATAAACCACATTGTCCAGACGACGTTCCAAGATACGTAACAGGTTCTCACCAGTTGCACCTTTCTGTCTGTCTGCCTTTTTGTAGTAGTTTCGAAACTGCTTTTCCAGAACGCCATACAGACGACGAACTTTTTGTTTTTCTCGTAGCTGTAACGCGTAATCAGATGGTCTTCCACGCCTTTGGCCATGTTGTCCTGGACTACTATCTGCTCGGCATTTTGACTCAAGAGACCTGACACCGCTCTTCAGGAAAAGATCAGTACCCTCTCTCCGGGAAAGCTTTAGTTTTGGTCCAAGATATCTCGCCATTAATCGTTTCCTCCCTTACACCCGGCGTTTCTTTGGTGGCCTACAACCATTGTGTGGTATAGGTGTTACATCCGTAATATTGGTTATACGATAACCCACCCCATTTAATGCCCGAACGGCGGCCTCTCTTCCTGGCCCGGGCCCATTAACAAAAACTTCAAGGTTTTGCAGGCCATACTCAAGTGCCGCGTTACCAGCGCGCTCTGCAGCTACCTGCGCAGCGAACGGCGTGCTCTTTCTAGCACCACGGAAACCCGAACCACCAGCAGTTGCCCATGCAAGTGCTCCACCCTGTCGATCTGTGATGGTGACAATGGTGTTATTAAAGGACGCATGTATATGCGCAAGCCCGTCGGCAATCTGGCGCTTGCCCCTGCGTCTTGTTGGAGCAACTTCTGGTGGCACCTCTGTCTCTGTCTCTGTCATATATTACTTCCGGATGGGTCGCTTGGGACCCTTACGTGTTCTTGCGTTAGTCTTAGATCTCTGCCCATTCACTGGCAGATTCCGTCGATGGCGAATACCTCTATAGCAACCAAGGTCCAACAGACGTTTAACGTTTAGCTGCTCTGCGCGACGCAGGTCGCCTTCAACCGTTAACTTGGCGATCTCATTCCTCAGGGAATCCAATTCACCCTCGGACAACTCCTGCACCTTTATCTTTGGATCTACGCCACTCGCGTCGCAAAGATCTCTGGCAGCCTTGCGGCCGATACCATAGACATAGGTCAAAGAAATTGCTGTATGTTTATTGTCTGGGATATTAATTCCCGCTAAACGTGCCATACCAAACTCCTAAATTAACCCTGGCGTTGCTTGTGTCTTGGTTCTGTACAAATGACTCGCACAGCACCGTTGCGTCTGATGATTCGACAGTTTCTACACATTTTTTTGACTGAAGCCCTAACTTTCATTTTTTGCTCCTATCGCCTGCCAAAATTTTGCAGGTTTGATTTTTTCATCAGCGAGTCATATTGATGCGACATGAGATGTGTTTGCACCTGCGCCATAAAATCCATCACCACAACTACAACGATCAGCAACGCTGTCCCGCCAAGCTGGAACGTGACATTGAACTGCACGATCAGAAACTGAGGCATCAGACAAACCAATGTCATGTACAAGGACCCAAATAAAGTTAGTCTCATCAATATTGTGTCTATGTAGTGCGCCGTTTGATCACCTGGGCGGTAGCCAGGAATAAAAGCGCCGGACCGCTTGAGATTATCGGCAACCTCTTTCGAATTAAACATGATCGCGGTGTACCAGAAACAAAAGAAGATAATGCCAGCTGAAAATAGAATTATGTTAAGCGGCTGCCCAGGTGCTATGTGAAGACTTAATTCCTGTAACCATTCCATACCCTCCGATTGACCAAACCATTGACCAAGTGAAGCAGGAAACAGCAACAGACTACTCGCAAAAATTGCCGGTATCACACCTGCCATGTTTACCTTCAAGGGCAACATACTAGTCTGCGACGCATACATTCGTCTTCCCTGCTGGCGTCGCGCATAGTTAACAGTTATACGACGCTGTCCTCTCTCAACAAACACCACAAACGCAATGACCAATACAGCGACCGCTGCAATAATTAAGAGCCCAAATGCTGATATCTCACCTTGTCGAGCCTGCTCGAAAGATTGTCCTAACGCACTCGGTAGCCCCGCCACGATTCCAGCAAATATTAGAATGGAAATGCCGTTTCCGACACCTCGTTCCGTAACCTGTTCCCCCAGCCACATCATGAACATTGCGCCGGTTACCAGTGTAGTGATGGCAACAAAGTGGAATGAAAATGAGCTCTCATATGCCAGTCCTTGCGAAGCAAGCCCGCTACTGAAAGCAAAACCCTGCACCGTTGCCAACAACAGTGTCCCGTAACGCTTGTATTGGTTAATCTTGCGGCGACCACTCTCACCCTCTTTTCGAAGTTGCTGCAAGGTAGGCGTAGTCGCAACAAGCAATTCACCAATAATAGATGCAGAAATATAAGGCATGATTCCAAGTGCGAGAATACTCATACGCTCAAGCGCCCCACCAGAGAACATGTTAAACAGATCCAGTATCCCACCCTGGTTTTGCTCGAATAATGCTCGCAAACGGTCAGGATTGATTCCAGGAACAGGTATATGACTCCCTATCCGGTAAACAATTATCGCAAGCAACACGTACATAAGGCGTTGTCGCAATTCTGTAAGCCCTCCGCCTCCGCTGCCCTGATTTTGCATTACACTAGCCATTTATATACCCGGTCCCAAAAGACCTTACTCCGCCTCCTCAATTTTTCCGCCCGCAGCTTCAATAGCTGCTTTGGCACCAGCGGTAACCCCGATACCTTTAAGCGTCACCGCTTTGGTTATCTCTCCAGACAACATCACTCGGGCGCGTTTCATGCTGTTGTTAATGATATTCGCGTCTTTCAACGCCTGAAGATCTATTACTTCTCCCTCAATTTTTTCTAACTCAGAAACTCTAACTTCGGCGGTAACTCTAGCAATAGCCGAATTAAAACCAAACTTAGGCAATCGCATTTGAAGGGGCATCTGTCCACCTTCAAATCCAGCCGGTACCTTTCCTCCAGCACGAGACTTCTGGCCCTTGTGCCCACGCCCGGCTGTTTTCCCTAGACCACTTCCAATACCTCGCCCTACGCGTTTCTTCGCAGTCTTGCTACCTTGGCTTTTACTCAATGAATTTAGTCGCATAGTCACTCTACTCTTCTACATTCACGAGGTACGATACCTTGTTAATCATGCCTCTATTTGCAGGGGTGTCTAACACTTCAACGCTGTGATTAACTCTCCGCAATCCAAGACCAGCTACACAATCTTTGTGACGCTTTAATCTGCCGATAGTGCTTCTAACTAGTGTGAGTTTTATCTTCTTGTCTGCCATCTGAACTAACCTATAATCTGCTCAACCGCCAAACCACGTTTCTCCGCAATACTTTCTGGAGAACGCATATCCTGCAGTGCTTTAAACGTGGCACGTAATACATTGACCGGACTCGTCGAGCCATAGCACTTCGCTAGTACGTTATGTACACCCGCAACCTCTAATACTGCACGCATCGTCTTACCGGCGATAACACCAGTACCTTCAGATGCTGGCTGCATATAGATCTTCGAAGCACCATGTCTTGCGGTAATCGGATACTGGATAGTGGTCCCATTCAATTCCACTTCAATCATATTACGTCGTGCAGCTTCCATGGCTTTCTGTATGGCTAGCGGCACCTCTCTTGCCTTACCTCGCCCGTAGCCGACTCGGCCGTTACCATCACCAACAACGGTTAGTGCCGTGAATCCGAAAATTCTACCGCCCTTCACCACTTTAGCTACTCGATTCACTTCCACGAGTTTTTCTAGTATGCCTTCTTCATTTTCCTGGTCGTTATATGCCATCTCAAATCCTCAAAATTAGAACTTCAGTCCGCCTTCGCGCGCCGCGTCCGCCAGGGCCTTAACCCGACCGTGATATTTGTATCCAGATCGGTCAAATGCAACTTTCTCGATCCCTTTATCTTTTGCCCGCTCTGCGATCAATGCCCCAACCTTGGCTGCACCCTCAACATTACCGGTGTGTTTGTCTCGCAAGTTCGATTCAACCGTAGAAGCAGCTACCTCAACACGATCACCGGAAGGCGAAACCACTTGAGCGTAAATATGTCTGGGTGAACGAAATACACTGAGTCGTGGAACTTCCAGTTCGCTGATATGTTTTCTGCCTCTCCTGGCCCTTCTAAGCCTGGCTCGTTTCTTCGTATTCATATTTGTTTGCTATTTCTTCTTCGCTTCTTTGCGCTTGACGTATTCGTTAGCGTAACGAACACCCTTTCCCTTATAGGGCTCCGGTGGACGGAATGCTCTAATTTCAGCAGACACTTGGCCAACCAGTTGCTTGTCAATTCCCTTGACCACCACTTCTGTCTGGCTAGGGGTCTCTACTTCAATTCCATTAGGAATCTCATATTCAATCGGGTGTGAAAAACCAAGGGTAAGATTAAGTTTTTTCCCCTGAGCCTGCGCCCGATAGCCTACGCCCTGGAGCTGCAGCGCCTTCGTGAACCCTTCGCTTACACCAACAACCATGTTATTAACAAGCGATCGATACGTGCCCGCCAAAGCACCCGATTTCTTGCCATTATTAGCGGCGCTAAACTTAAGCACATCGTCTTCGTGTTTAATATCTACCTGGTTATCAACTGTCATTTCCAAAGTGCCTTTGCTACCCTTCACGCTTAATTCGCGACCATTAAGGAAAACCTCCACACCGGATGGAATTCCAACAGGATTGTTTGCAATTCTAGACATTATTCACTCACCAAATTCCGTTAAAATACCGAACAAAGCAGCTCACCGCCAACGCCAGCTTCTCTTGCAGCCCGGTCCGTCATTACACCTTTGTTGGTAGCAAGAATAATGATTCCAAGGCCACCTCTAATCTGAGGGATATCGTCCTTACGTTTGTACTGACGTAAACCTGGTCTGCTCAGCCTTTTTATTTCTTCAATGACTGGCTGACCACCAAAATACTTCAAAACTATGGTTAAGACGGACTTTCCATCCTCGTCATTCTCAACGCCATAGCTATCGACAAAACCTTCTTCCTGAAGAACCTTTGCAATAGAGATCTTGGTGGAAGACGAAGGCATCAAGACCTTGTCAATCTTCACCTGTTGAGCGTTGCGGATACGCGTTAGCATATCTGCCAGAGGATCTTGCATAGTCATAACTAACCCCTTACCAACTCGATTTCACTAGTCCAGGTACATCGCCGCGCATCGCAGCCTCCCGGAGTTTAGTACGAGCCAACCCAAATCTTCTGTAAACCGCGTGCGGTCGCCCAGTCAGACTGCACCGGCGGACCTGCCTCGAAGGACTAGCGTTTCTCGGTAACTTCTGCAGCTTCAATTGAGCATCCCACAGGTCATCGGGTGATGACTCCGGGTTTCGGATAATCTCTTTTAAAGCCGCCCGTTTCGCCGCGTACTTTGCAGCAGTACGCTGTCGCTTGAGCTCACGGTTTATCATTGACATTTTAGCCATAAAAAATCCTGTTAACTTGCTTCCCTAAACGGGAAATTAAAGGCACGAAGCAACACTCTCGCTTGATCATCTGTTGTCGCCGTAGTTACGATGCCTATGTCTAATCCTCTTATCTTGTCGATCTTGTCATAGTCAATTTCCGGAAATACGATCTGTTCGGTCATACCCATAGCAAAGTTACCTCTGCCATCAAAAGAGCGAGGACTAATCCCCCTAAAATCTCGCTGCCTAGGGATCGCGATATTTATCAACCTATCCAAAAACTCATACATCCTTTCCCGCCGCAGAGTAACTTTGCAGCCAATAGGAAAGCCCTCTCTAATCTTGAATCCTGCAATAGATTTGCGAGCGTTATTGACCACAGCTTTCTGTCCAGCAATCGCTTCCATGTTCTCAACCGCTGAGTCAAGTTGTTTTCGATCACCAATGGCCTCACCAACGCCCATGTTAAGGACAATTTTGGTGATCCTCGGCACTTCCATTACATTCTTGAGGCCCAGTTCCTCCTGCAAGGCGGATCTGATTTCCTCAGCATATTTTTTCTTTAGGTCAGTCATTTTTATTCCGTCTGTCCTAGCTATCTATCTGATCGCCTGTCGATCTAAAGACACGAACTTTCTTACCCTCTTCCAGGATCTTTACGCCGACCCTGTCGGCCTTGTTAGTGGCACCATTATAAATCGCCACGTTCGAAGCTTGTATTGGGGCCTCTTTCTCGATAATGCCACCAGGTTGGCCCATCTGAGGATTACCCTTGGTATGACGCTTTATTATGTTCACACCACTTACAAATAGTCGACCGTCGTCCAGAGTCCGCGTTACTGTGCCAATCTTTCCACGATCTCGGCCTGCAATGACTATCACACGATCATCTCTTTTAATCTTTTGCATACTGCACCTTTACAATACCTCTGGTGCCAGAGAGATTATTCGCATGAAATTGTCGCTACGAAGCTCCCTGGTCACTGGACCAAATATTCTGGTTCCGATTGGCTGTTTTTGCGCGTTCAGTAGGACAGCTGCATTACCATCGAACCGAATGACTGATCCATCAGCTCTGCGTACACCTTTTTTTGTACGCACGACAACCGCATCTAGAACCTGTCCTTTTCTAACTCGCCCTCGAGGTATAGCTTCTTTTACGGTCACCTTGATTACGTCACCCACACCCGCGTAACGACGCTTAGATCCACCAAGGACTTTTATGCACATAACTCGGCGCGCACCGCTATTGTCGGCAATATCCAAATACGTCTGCGCCTGAATCATCCTGCTAACCTCACCAAAACCTTATGTTTTATCACCACTAAATTACGGCGGCTTTCCTATCAATACCTTGCAAAGCCCAAGTCTTAGTCTTCGACATGGGTTTAATCTCAACGATAGTAACCACATCCCCTTCCTGGCATGCGTTCTCCGGGTCGTGCGCATGGAACTTCTTAGAGCGCCGAATATATTTCCCATAGAGCGGATGCTTGATTCTCCGCTCCACAAGCACAGTAATCGTCTTATCCATCTTGTTACTTACTACTGACCCTGTGGCCGTTCTCGCTAATGTCTTTCCTTCACTCATTTAGCTTCCTCATAGTCAGTCTCTCGAAGTTTTTCATTCAGTACCGTTTTCACTCTGGCAATGTCCCTTGCAACCTCTTTCAACAAATGAGTCTGCGTTAGCTGTCCAGTTGATTGCTGCATACGGTGGGCAAACCGTTCTTTAAACAAAGACTGTAGTTCATCGCTTAACTCATCGACTGATTTGGTCCTCAATTCATTTGCATTCATACCCGTCTCTCGTCACATCACTTGGCGTTTTACAAACGCGGTCTGAAACGGAAGTTTTGCTGCTGCCAGTCGAAACGCATCCCGCGCTGTTTCTTCAGTAACACCTTCCATTTCATACAGAACTTTTCCGGGCTTAATTTGGGCAACCCAGTATTCAACGTTTCCTTTACCCTTGCCTTGCCGAACTTCTAGTGGCTTTTGGGTAATCGGCTTGTCCGGGAAAACCCGAATCCAGATCTGACCACCCCGTCTCACTCGACGGCTCATCGCTCGTCGACCTGCCTCTATTTGGCGAGCGGTTAGTCTTCCTCGTCCTACTGCCTTGAGACCGTACTCGCCAAAACTAACCGTACTTCCTCGATGAGCAAGCCCACGATTTCTGCCCTTCTGCTGCTTTCTATATTTTGTTCGCTTCGGCTGTAACATGCTGTCTATCCAAAATTCTGACCGGTAGAAGGCTGACTCGGCTGTTCGATCTGACCAAGAATCTCACCTTTAAAGATCCACACCTTCACTCCCAATATGCCGTACGTGGTAAGCGCCTCAGCGGCGGCATAATCTATATCTGCTCTTAGTGTATGCAATGGGACGCGCCCCTCTAGATAACTCTCTGTTCTGGCAATCTCCGCTCCACCCAATCGACCCGCAACTCTGACTTTGATACCTTCAGCACCCAGACGCATAGCATTTTGCATCACCCGCTTCATAGCTCGTCTAAACTGAACACGTCGTTCTAATTGTTGGGCGACATTCTGAGCAACAAGATACGCATCAAGTTCAGGCTTCTTAATCTCCTCAATGTTGATGTGTACTGGTACACCCATAATCTGGGATACCTCTGCACGAAGGCGCTCCACATCTTCGCCCTTCTTACCGATAACAATTCCAGGCCGCGCCGTATGAATCGTCACTCGCGCAGTCTGGGCGGGGCGTTCAATCTCAACCCTGCTTACAGAGGCCTGCGCCAGTTTGGTCTGTATGAATTCACGAACCTTGAGATCCTCGTGCAGGTTAGACCGATACGATGGACCGCTCGCATACCATACTGACGTATGCTCTTTAACAATGCCTAAACGCATGCCTGTTGGATGTACTTTTTGGCCCATATTGGTCTCCCTAACGCGAACCCTTAGTCCGCCACTGCCAGCGTGATATGACAACTCCGCTTAAAAATGCGGTCAGCGCGTCCTTTTGCTCTGGGCTTGATTCTTTTCATTGTCATGCCTTCATCAACAAATATTGTCGATACGGTTAATTCGTCTACATCCGCACCTTCATTGTGTTCTGCATTCGCAATAGCCGACTCCAATAACTTTCGGACTAGATGTGCACCCTTCTTGTTGCTGAAATTAAGCACATCAAGTGCTTCACCTACCTGTTTACCCCTGATCTGATCAGCGACTAAACGTGCTTTCTGCGCTGATAACCTAGCACCTTTTAGACTAGCCGCGACTTCCATCTCTAATCCCCTTAGCGCCTAACTTTCTTATCGCCGGCATGCCCGCGAAACGTACGCGTAATGGCAAACTCGCCTAACTTGTGTCCAACCATATCTTCATTTATGAAGACAGGCACATGCTGACGACCGTTATGTACTTGAATCGTCAAGCCAACAAAGTCAGGCGTTATCAACGAACGACGTGACCAGGTTCTAATGGGTCGTTTGTCATTGGAATCTACCGCCTTTGTAACCTTGTTCATCAGATGCAGATCTACAAAGGGTCCCTTTCTCAAACTTCTTGGCACAACTTATCTCCTGGTCTTCGATCTTCTGCGAATGATCATCTTGTCAGTTCTTTTGTTCTTCCTGGTCTTGTGGCCCTTGGTCGGCTGTCCCCAAGGAGAAACCGGATGACGACCACCCGAAGTCTTACCCTCACCGCCACCGTGCGGGTGATCAACAGGATTCATGACGACACCTCGAACTGTTGGTCTGACGCCGCGCCAGCGAGATGCTCCTGCTTTACCAAGAGAACGTAAATTATGTTCTGGGTTACTAACTTCGCCCAACGTTGCTCGGCACTCAGCGAGAACTTTACGCATTTCTCCTGAACGCAATCTCAATGTTACATGGCGACCCTCTTTAGCAACCAGCTGAGCAGAGGTTCCCGCACTTCTCGCCATCTGAGCCCCTTTCCCAGGCTTCAGCTCAATGCAATGCACCACGCTACCCATGGGTACGTTACGTAATGGCATAGAGTTTCCAGATCGAATTGGAACGTTGTCACCAGATTGGAGCTGATCGCCTATTGCGAGGTCACGAGGCGCAATGATGTATCGTCTTTCGCCATCGGCGTACTTTAGGAGGGCTATGTTGGCTGTTCGATTAGGATCGTGCTCTAGTCTTTCTACTATTGCCGTAATTCCGTTCTTGTTTCGTTTGTAGTCAATAATGCGATATTTCTGCTTATGCCCACCACCAATGTGCCGGGTTGTAATTCGGCCATTATTATTCCGCCCACCACTCTTGGCCTTCTTCTCCGTAAGAGGTTTATAGGACTCACCCGCATGTAGATCGGGGTGGACAACTTTCACAACAAATCGGCGACCCGGCGAAGTTGGTTTTGCTTTAACAACAGGCATTTCTAGTCTCGTTAACTTATTGAGGAGAAATCAATATCCTGACCTTCCTCAAGTCGGACATATGCTTTCTTCCATCCAGGTCTTTTCGATATACCACGCCAAGAACGTTTCACCTTGCCTTTTACATTAAGGACAGTGACATTCCTAACCGCGACCCCATAAATCTTTTCTATTGCTTCTTTGATCTCTGGTCGGGTAGCATCTTTAGCTACCTTAAACGTTATCTGATTCGCTTCATCAGCGATCAAAGTTGCCTTTTCAGAAATGTGCGCGCCCAAGACAACTTTATAAGGTCTTTCGTTGTTCATCCGAGCACCTCCTCAACCTGCTTCAGCGCGCCAATCGTAAACAACACTTTTTCGTAACCAATAAGCGTGACTGGATTAGCACCTTGAACATCCACAACTTCCACATTCTTTAGGTTACGTGCACTGAGGTACAAGTTGTCATCAACTTCCTCAACCACTACAAGCACGCTTTCAAGCTCAAGGTCCTTTAGCAGTGTTTGAACCTGTTTAGTCTTCGGCGAATCCACGGCAAAGTCATCAGTCACAACCATTCGATCTTGTCGAATGAGCTCTGACAGAATCGACTGCATAGCGCCTCGATACATCTTTCTATTCACCTTCTGTGAATAATCTCTAGGCTTTGCCGCAAACGTTACACCACCCCCCCGCCATATGGGACTTCGAATCGTACCAGCTCTTGCCCGGCCTGTACCCTTTTGGCGGTAAGGTTTCGCTCCTCCGCCACGCACTTCTGAACGAGTCTTTAACGACTTAGTGCCTTGTCGTCCAGCAGCCAAATAGGCAACCACCACTTGGTGTACTAGGGCTTCATTATATTGGCGCGCAAAAGTTGCCTCCGAAACATCTACGGCCTTCTTCGTAATCCCTTTGCCTGGTTCTGAAATATTGAGATTCAAAATTCCGCTCCACTATGCCCGGGACTTAATCGCAGGCCGAATAAGAACATCACCACCAGCGGCACCCGGAACGGGCCCTTTAACCAGCAACAAATTATTATCTTCATCAATGCTTACAATTTCTAGCGACTGTGTTGTCACGTTTACAGACCCCATGTGCCCGGCCATTTTCTTACCTTTAAATACACGTCCAGGTGTCTGACATTGTCCAATTGAACCAGGCGCACGATGAGAAATCGAGTTGCCGTGCGTCGCATCCTGCATCTTGAAATTGTGTCGCTTTACAACACCTGCAAATCCTTTACCCTTAGACTGACCTGTTACATCGACTTTCTGGCCAGCCTCAAAAGAAGAGACATTGAGAGTATCTCCGATGCTAATTTCTTCTTCGCCGGCACAACGAAACTCCCGCAACATCCTTCCTGCTTCAACATTCACTTTGCTGAAGTGACCTGCGCTAGGTTTTGTTACATGAGACGGCTTAATATCGCCACAGGTAACCTGGACTGCAGTATACCCATCGCGCTCGTTAGTCTTAAGTTGAGTAATGTGGTTAGGCTGAGCTTCGATCACGGTTACCGGCACAGATGCGCCATCTTCCGCAAAAACCCGGGTCATTCCTCTTTTAATTCCTACAATGCCTATTGTCATTTATATCTCCTTACCCAGACTAACCCTTAAGCAAGGTTAATCTGTACCTCCACACCCGCTGCCAAATCCAACTTGGTCAACGCATCAACAGTACGTTCTGTTGGTTCGAGAATATCCAGTAGACGCTTGTGAGTTCTAATCTCGTACTGATCCCTTGCATCCTTATTCACATGAGGAGATATCAGCACCGTAAACTTCTCCTTGCGAGTGGGCAGGGGTATCGGCCCGCGAACCTGAGCACCTGTGCGCTTCGCTGTATTAACAATTTCCTGCGTAGAAGCATCGATCAAGCGGTGATCAAACGCTTTCAAGCGAATTCTAATTCTCTGGTTCTGCATAACCACTCCTCTAAGGGTGGATTCAATAAGACAAAAATACCCCTCCCTCTTTTAGGGAAGGCGCAAGCCCTTGCTTTATCTCAAGCTACCCATGACCTCGTATCGAGGTCCTGTATCCCGCATAAAACGGGGCCTAGGGTTCAACCCAGGCGGTTAATTCGTCGGTGATATCCGACAGGGGCGGGCATCATACCCACCCTTGATGCTAAATACTACAGAGAAATGCCACAAATCCACTGTTTTAGGAGCTTTAAGGTCCTTTTTGTTATCAAATAGCCGGAAAGTACCTGTAACTAGTTACTAATCTTGGTAACGACGCCAGCACCTACCGTCCTGCCACCTTCTCGGATAGCAAAACGCTGGCCTTCTTCCATCGCAATCGGCGCAATCAA
>MDTE01060249.1_pt1 | contig 70286 bp, 60 predicted proteins | sample 811231 | NCBI WGS metagenome assembly MDTE01 (sample SAMN05326651, study PRJNA326480) | marine metagenome | isolation source: seawater | place: Indian Ocean: Red Sea | collected 2010
ACACTGTCTCAGCTGTCGATCCACTTCGAGGGACGGCTAGACGCTCATATTGACTTGTGACTTGGCTGACACAGAATTTTGAACACCCTCCGTTGGGATGTTTTGGAAATGGTCAAAATACGGAAGAGCAAAGCACCTTATCGTGTCGACAACGTCCGCAATCGTATCTTCCCTGGATTCGGGGTCAGCCAGTTCCCATGTGAGGTAGACTTGGTTCGTCCCTAAAAGATGAATCATCCCTCCACCGACCCAATCATCTTTACGCAGAGATACTGGCTGAGAGTTCCGCCACTCCTTGAGTTTTTTAGATCCCACGTTGGCAGCTACGGAAAGCGATACATGTTGACCTGGAATATTATGGTAACTAGTTTGAAATACAACCTTCTCAGCAAATCCGTTTCTACGTCTTGTCATGTGAGGCCCGCTCTTTGCATAACGGAAACCGTCATTTTCAAACGCACTAGCGATCCTTGCACAAGAGTCAGCGTATACTTCGGCAGAAGGTTCAGCCGCTTTGTCTCGGCCTTTGCGACGAGCCTTAGCAGCGTCAGATTTCCTGCGGACTATATCCGAGAATACTCCTCGAATTGATTTAAATTCATTACGTGGCATGTGTTCTCTGAGCCCAACGCCCCGCTAGACGGCGAGCGAAGCGAGTCCTAGTGAAGGCCACGCTTTTTGTGGCCGCAACGAATTTCATCGGTTTGTTAGCAGTTTCAACGAAAGGTCTGATTATAGCGATTCTCATCCCACTCTTCTCCAAATCCGGAACTTCCTACTAAAGCCTTCGAAAATCCTAGCTGATGATCCGCATATATAGCAGCGATTGGACTGTCTCTATAATGAATTGAAAAGCTACCCGAAATAGACGACCACCTAACCTTTATACTTGATGTATCAAGCGAATCAATGACTGCAGATTCAGATGCGTACCTGGTGATCAATACTGGCGTAGCACCTTCAGCCATTGCCACCTTATCAAAATTTTCCTGGGGCTCAATCGGGCTATATAAGAACACATCCTTCAGAATATTTTCACTATCAGACTCAATGAGGTAAGCCCAACATGAGGTTCTATCGTTTTCAACTAAAACAAAACATCTGCCATCAGGACTATCAAATTTCAATAGGAACTCTTCCATAGGCGTAATCACCAAATCCTGCTAACGCCCCACTAGACGGCGAGCAAAGCGAGTCCTAGTGGAAGGCCACGCTTTTGTGGCCGTAATGAATTTCAGCGGTTTGTTATGCAGCTGCAGCATGGAAAACAAAACTCGATGCCCATAGAACTAATCCTCCTACGAAACAAGCCACCCAAATCAAGTAAAAACGCTCCTTTACTTTCAACAGCCTATCACCTGCCCTAATGAGCTCAGCATCACCCGACAGCTTATACTTCTTCAGATAGAGAGAATCACTCAACTTATCGAATTCAGTGGATCGAAGATCAAGGCCTGAGTGCTTCTCAAACTCCTTTCTAGAGTATGACTTCATAGCTCTACTAAATGCCACATGTGCATAGATCCAGTAAGCAAAGAGAACGAAGAATCCGATTACAGCTATATATTCCATCACAGATTACGCATAACGCCCAGCACATGGGCGCGCTATTAGCGCGTCCAAATGCTGCTGTTTGTTAACTTTCTGCGGGAATATATACGACAATCCCTGACGCTCCTTCTTGCTTATTAGAACCACTAGGCAATTTCACTCCAATGATCGCATTACCGCCCATCTCTGCCGTTTTAATTCTAAGAAGATCAACAGCTTTATCCTTTGTCATCTTCGGGGGTGTCATCATAGGGTACGCAGCGATCCCGAAAGTTAAGAGTCCAGCGATCATAAAAGCTGGTATATTCACAGGTTTAAATTCTACCTTTGCTTCACCTAGTATCTCATATTCGTATCCTTCTACGACTGAAACTATCCCTTCGTCATAATGAAAGCCTTTTGGGTACTCTTGAACATAAACGTCAACATGCTCTGGCGGTATGGAATTTGAATTTAGTTCAGACTCACTCTTATATTTCCCCATATGTTGATATGTCGTATTCCAACCAGCACAACCGCTCAAAAAAAGAATTGACACAACCAGTGTCGACACTACCAATTTATTTACCATATTTTCTCCTTGTAAGATTTTAATTTTAAAGTTAACGCCGCAAGCAAAGGCGCGCGTTAGCGCGTCCAGCCCGCAGGGCGATTTTGCCTTGCCTTGTTATGTTTTTACGGTATAGCACTGAGCTAAAACCTCAAATTGACCAACAGCATTAAAGTTAAATTTGTAATGCTTATATTCTTCTTGGGGGCCAATCTCACCTTGTTTACGATGAAGCTCTAGCCATTCAGAGCCTTCAATTTCGTAGCTACAATCATCACGTTCATTGGCTAGAAAAGATTCGGCCATCTGCCACTTGAAGGCAATAGCATCACCGAAGAAAACCTCAACGAGTTTTTCTTGCCAGTCTTTAAAGCGCAGAGTTAAATCTCCATCCTCTTGCTTTATTTCAGGGTATTCAGCGTCAGCTGTGGAGAACCCTGGCTCAATTAGATTAGCTATTTGCATAGTGGTTTTGAAACATAACGCTCAAAGCAGGGGCGGCGAAGCCGTCCCAGCCTGCCTTTGCTTGTTATGTGTTTACCCTTCATTGATTTCCGCCAATACCTCGCCTGTAGAAGAGCGGATATATTTTACTTTAGTGCCATTTCCAAAACTTACTTCGATACTTTCAGTCGCATCTATACTTGCCAATTTTTCTACCAATACTTCCGTGGCTGCTTTTACAGATGAAGGAGGATTCGTAATTCCCTCATTTTGCATCTGAAGCCTATACTTCATTGTCTCGAATAATTCACCGGCATTTGCACTCATGACAGGATCTCTAGGGACACATAACGCCTTGCTAAGCGGTTGTGGTGAACTGGCGACACGCTTGCGTCTTTTTGCAAGCGAGGTGACAGATTACCACAATCCGACTTGAGCAACTTGTTAGCCGATTTTTGCACTAAATCACCTTTTTGCAAAAGCAATATACAAATTTTTGTTCATTGCCACCCGGCGTATGATGTGACTCCTTTTCATGGCCAAGAAGTTGGAATGGCTCACCAAATTCTGAATGTAACTGGTCTGCGCTGTATCGCATTACCGGAAGCCCGCTGCATTTTGTTGGGCCATCTTCGGCAAAGGTGGCAACAATAACAAGCCCGCCAGGTTTAACTGCTTTTAACACTTGCCGAACATAAAAGTGACGATCTTCTTCACTGGTCAGGAAGTGAAAAACTGCACGATCATGCCAGACATCATAAGCATGGACTGGAAAGTCCGCCTCTAAAACATTTGCCTCAAGCCATTTTATTTTTGATGCATTTTTGCCTAGTCGACTTTTTGCTGTAGATAAAGCGGCACTGGATAGATCAAGAACTGTAATATTCTTATAACTGTGTGCCAGAAGATCATCAACGAGAGTTGAAGCACCACCGCCCACATCAATAATTGAAGCTGATGTAGGAATGCCAACATCTTGAATCAATTTCATTGAAAGCTCGGCGTGTTCTTGAAACCAACTAACCTCTGTAGAGGCCTTTGCGGTGTAAACATTCTCCCAATGATCTTTTGATTGCATAACGATTTCTCCGAGTAATTTATTCGGCTAACAGCTTATTAGTGTGCGTGCGCATTTATCCTGGGACACTCTTTCGAGGTTTCCCGGATAACTTATTGACTGTATTGAAAAATCTTCCATAACTCAAACCTCCCTTCAAGAAAAACGCGCACGCCTGTTATTTCGATATTCGTGCGCACATAAACTTGTAAACCAAGTTTCTAAGTATCTGATTCGTTTGATGTTTACCGTACTCCCCTCCGGCAAAACGCGCAAGCACGAATGTAAAGCGTGCCAGATTCGCGCGAAATGCCGAAATATACTGTATGGGCAACCAGGCCTTCTTTACATTCGCCAGATACGAAAACGCCGGGCATTACCCGGCGCTTTATTTACTAATTCAGTACTTTTTTATTAGATTACGATTTCGACCAAGTCGTCCCTTCAGGGCCGTCTTTCAGCACAATGCCTTTGGCTACCAGCTCATCACGAACAGCGTCGGCGGTGGCGAAGTCTTTGGCTTTTTTGGCTTCGAGGCGCTTCTGGATCATTTCTTCGATCCATTCTGCTTCGTCGCCTGCACCTGATTGCAGGAAGCTTTGTGGGTCTGACTGCAGGCAGCCAAGCACGCCACCGAGGTTACGCAACTGGCCTGCCAGTGCAGCTTGTTCTTCACCAGAGGCTTTATTCAGATCGCGCACCAGGTCAAACAGCACGGCAATGGCCACTGGCGTATTAAAGTCGTCATCCATGGCGGCGTGGAAGCGTGCACTGTAATCGTTGTCGATATCTTTTACGTCACCGACGCTGACGTTCAGGAGTGCGTTGTAGAAGCGTTCGAGTTTGGTCTGGGCTTCTTTCAGGCTGTCTTCTGAGTAGTTAATGGCGCTGCGGTACTGGCTCGACAGCAGCAGGAAGCGCACCACTTCGGCTGGGTATTTGTCGAGAATTTCGCGAATGGTGAAGAAGTTGCCCAGTGACTTAGACATCTTTTCGCCATCAACACGTACTGCCCCTGCGTGCATCCAGGTGTTCACGTATTTCTTGCCAGTTGCCGCTTCTGATTGGGCGATCTCATTCTCATGGTGCGGAAATTTAAGGTCCGGGCCACCGCCGTGAATGTCAAAGGTATCGCCTAAGCAGCAGGTCGACATGGCAGAACATTCAATGTGCCAGCCCGGACGACCAATACCCCACGGCGAATCCCAGTGTGGCTCTTCGGGTTTGGCAGACTTCCAGAGTACGAAGTCGAGCGGGTCTTCTTTTACGTCGCCCACTTCTACGCGCGCACCGGCTTCAAGTTCGTCGAGCACCTTGCCAGAGAGCTGACCATAGCCTTCGAATTTGCGTACACGGTAATACACGTCGCCATTATCGGCAGCGTAGGCAAAGCCATTTGATATCAAGGTTTCGACCAGCTTAATGATATCACCGATGTGCGCGGTGGCTTTTGGCTCTGCGTCTGGCTTTTCGATACCGAGCAACTCTGAGTCTTTGTGCATTTCTGCGATAAAGCGCTCAGTCAGTGCATCAAAGGCTTCGCCATTTTCGTTAGCACGCTGAATGATTTTGTCGTCGATATCGGTGATGTTACGGATGTAGTTCACATCGAAACCGCGATGGCGCAAATAACGCGCAATAACATCAAACGCGACCATGACACGGGCATGCCCTAGGTGACAGAAATCGTAGACCGTCATGCCACACACGTACATGCCGACTTTGCCGGGTACGAGGGGTTTGAATTCTTCTTTCTGTCGGGTCAGGGTGTTAAAAATCTTCAGTGTCATGGTTTTTCCGATAGCTAAATTTGAGGCTTTAGTTGCCGGTTAATTTTGGGCGTTTACGACGCCGAAAATACAAGGCGAAGGGCGCATCAAAAAACGGAGTTTACTAGAGTAAATGAGTATTTTTGAGGCGCACTTCAACGCTGTAGTTTCAAGGTAGTTAGCCCAAAAGGGCTTTGTCTTCGCGAAGACCGATAGTTAAATTGAAAATCGGTTTTTCAGCGGTGTGATCAAAGCGATCAGCAACGTAGTAGCCTTCTCGCTCAAACTGGAAGTTTGCTTCAGCATCCGCTTCGGCCAGTGCCGGCTCGATCAGTGCAGTAACAACACTCAATGAATCTTTATTCACGTGATCCATAAAGTCGCCCTCGCCTTTGTCTGGCGTCGCGCTGGTGAAGAGTCGCTCGTACAGACGCAGTTCGGCTTCTTTGTGATCGGTGGCCGACACCCAATGAACAACACCCTTAGGATTTACGCCGTCTTCCGGGTTTTCGCCAAGGGTATTTTCAATCAGCTTCGCCTTCACGAGCGTGACATTGCCATCGGCGTCTTTCTCGTAATCGGTTGCTTCAATCACATAAGAGAAACGCAGACGGATGCGTTTGCCCGGACAGAACTTCTTCTTGAACTTCTTGCTGTACTCTTCTTTGAAGTCGTCCTGATCAATAAAGATTTCACGCGTAAATGGCATCTCACGCTCGCCCAGGTCCAGCTCTGGGTGGAACGGCGCTTTGAGCATTTCTTTGTGATCTTCAGGCAGATTTTCAATCACCACTTTCAATGGCTTGAGTACGGCCATGGCGCGAGGTGCATTCTGGTTCAGGTCGCTACGCAATGCGTGCTCCAGCATGGCTACGTCAACCATGCCATCACTGCGGGTAACGCCAATCATGTCGCAGAAGGTGCGAATTGAGCTTGGGGTAAAACCACGGCGGCGCATACCAGAAATAGTCGGCATACGCGGATCATCCCAGCCAGCGACCACACCTTCATCAACCAGGAACTTGAGCTTGCGCTTAGACGTTACCGTATAGTCGAGGTTGAGGCGGCCGAACTCGTACTGTTTAGGCTGCGCAGGTACCGGCAGGTTTTCGATGAACCACTCGTACAATGGGCGGTGATCTTCGAATTCGAGCGTACACACAGAGTGAGTGATGCCTTCAATCGCATCCGACTGCCCATGAGTGAAGTCATAGGTCGGGTAGATGCACCACTTATCACCGGTCTGGTGGTGGGTGATCTTACGAATGCGGTAGATGATCGGGTCGCGCATATTCATGTTCGGCGACGCCATGTCGATCTTAGCGCGCAGAACTTTCGCACCCGTATCGAACTCACCCGCTTTCATACGAGCAAACAGGTCGAGATTCTCTTCGACAGTACGTTCGCGATATGGGCTGTTCTTACCCGGCTCGGTCAGGGTGCCGCGATATTCGCGCGCCTCTTCGGCGTTCAGGTCACAGACATAGGCTTTGTCGGCCTTGATCAGTTCAACCGCCCAGTCGTGCAGCTGATCAAAATAATCAGACGCGTAGTGAATATCGCCCTTCCACTGATAACCAAGCCAGGTGATGTCGTCTTTAATCGCATCAATGAATTCCTGGCTTTCTTTCTCTGGGTTGGTGTCATCGAAACGCAGGTTACATGCGCCATCAAACTGTTCGGCAACGCCGAAGTTGAGGCAGATAGATTTCGCATGGCCGACATGGAGGTAACCATTTGGCTCTGGCGGGAATCGGGTCTGCACCGATTGTACGCGCCCGGCATCAAGGTCTTCCTGAATGATTTTGGCGATGAAATTATTACTGGTGTTCGATGTCGTATCAGTCATATTGGTCCGTATCTGTACAGAAACGATAGCCGCCCCATGTCGGGCCGTGGAAAAAGGCGGTATTATACGCGCCGAAAGCCCGTAAGGGATACCCGAACACACTATTTGAGCTGAGAGAAATCATGATCCTGCTGAAAACCAACTTTGGTGACATCAAAGTCGAACTGAACCACGAAAAAGCTCCTAAAACTGCCGCAAACTTCGAGCAGTACGTTAAAGATGGCTTCTACGACGGCGTTATCTTCCACCGCGTCATCGACGGTTTCATGATTCAGGGCGGCGGCATGGAGCCTGGCATGAAAGAGAAGGCAACTCGCGAGCCTATCGAAAACGAAGCTGACAACGGCCTCAAGAACGAAGTTGGCACCCTGGCGATGGCCCGCACTATGGACCCACACTCTGCCAGCGCGCAGTTCTTTATCAACGTTGCTGATAACGCCTTCCTTAACCACACCAGCAAAGACATGCAGGGTTGGGGCTACGCAGTATTCGGCAAAGTAACTGAAGGCATGGATGTGGTAAACCGCATCAAAGGCGTGCGTACCACGATGGCTATGGGCCACCAGGACGTACCTGCGGAAGACGTAATCATCGAGAAAGCTGAAGTCATCGCTGACTGATCCGGTTTCTATGACGCATTACTTTATTTCTGACCTGCATCTGCAGGGCAACCGACCAGCCATGTCCGAAGGCTTCTTCGGACTGCTGGACCGGCTCAAAGACGCAGAGACACTGTATATTCTCGGCGACTTCTTCGAAGTCTGGATCGGTGACGATTACACCGACGCTCTGGTTGAACGCATTCAAACCTCACTGAAAGCTCTCGCGGATCAAGGCGTAAAAATTTTCTTTATGCACGGTAATCGCGACTTTCTGATGGGCGATGTATTTGCCAATGCCTGTGGCGCGGACATGCTCGCTGAAGGTACGGTTATTACCGTTGGCGATCAACAAGCCCTGCTGATGCACGGTGATAGCCTGTGTACACGTGACGTTGCTTACATGAACATGCGACAGCTGTTCCGCAACCCTGAGTGGCAGGCCGATCTGTTGAGCAAGTCGATCGAAGAACGACTGGCCATTGGTCAACAGGTCAGGTCAGAGAGCAAAGCTGGCCAGCAGATGAAAGCGGACGACATCATGGACGTCACCCCCGAAGAGGTCGACAAGGTGATGGATGATGCGAAAGTAAACCTGCTGATCCACGGTCACACTCACCGCCCGGCAACTCATGACTGGGAATTTAACGGCCAGGAGCGTCAGCGCATCGTACTCGGTGACTGGGGCGACGATCACGGCTGGCTTATCCGCTGGGATGAGGGCTCAAGCCCTGTCTTAGAAAAGTTCGGGTTTTAACCCGGACTTTTATGAGTTCACCTCCTCACTGGCTTCGCACGCTAGGGCTCACCGCCTTTGCAATGCTTGCCTTTGCCGGTAATTCTGTCCTCTGTCGACTGGCGCTCAAAGACGAAACTATCGACCCGGCCGGATACACCCTGGTGCGGCTTATTGCTGGCGCCGTTTTCCTTGCCCTGCTCTCGTTAATCCTGTTGAAGCCCAGTCGACCGAACCAGATTCTGAATTACGGCAATTGGCCCGCCGCAACGGTTCTGTTTATTTACGCAGCGACCCTGTCATTCGGTTACATCAGCATTGATACCGGCGCAGGCGCACTTATTCTGTTTGGTTTTGTTCAGCTTTCCATGATTCTGATTGGCGTTTTTCGTGGGCATCGGCTTGCGCTCACAGAATGGGCCGGCACTCTTCTGGCCTTTGGCGGCTTAAGTTATATGCTGCTGCCCGGGTCAGAAGCACCTGAGCTTGCCGGCTTCGTTCTTATGGCCATATCGGGGGCAGCCTGGGGCGTATATACCCTGATCGGGCGAGGCTCAGCGACGCCTCTGGCCGACACCAGTGGAAACTTTTTACGATCTTGCATACCTGCGCTGATTCTGCTTTTTTACTTTTTGGGCGACGTTTACCTAACGGAAAGAGGGCTCCTGCTCGCCATCGCATCAGGCGCACTAGCATCCGGTGCAGGCTATGCAGTCTGGTATGCCGTCATCAGCCACCTTCGGGTATCTCAAGCGGCGGTCGTCCAGCTCTCAGTGCCGGTCATTGCCGCCGTTGGTGGATTGCTATTCGCGGCAGAGCCCATCACCAGTCGATTCGTCATTGCCTCTCTGTTGGTTCTCGGTGGTATTACCATCGTCACGTTTACTAAGAAGCCTATCCGCCAATAAACTGAGTTTGAATGCCCCGTTTCCAGTAACCAGAGACTTTGATGTAGTTCCTCGACCAGTGCAAATCGTCCGCGATGTGGGCCGCACCTTGATATTCTGAATAAACTGAGCCGAAACCTCAGTCAGTAAAGAGTTGCGGCTCAGGTTCGAGGTGAACACCAAAGCGTGATTCGACTTCTGTCTGCACCAGGCTTTGCAAGCGGGCGACATCCTGTAGCTCAGCCTCCCCCGGAGCGGTCAGCACGAGCGCTTGTTTTTCATACATGGCAACGGGCCCGTACGCTTTGCCTTTAAAGCCACACTGCTCAATTAACCAGCCTGCCGCCAACTTAGCACTCTGGGGAGCACTATGAACCGGATAAACAGGCAGTGTTGGGTGCAGGTTTTTGAGGTCGTCGGCGGTCTCAGTACTGACAATCGGATTTTTAAAAAAGGAGCCAGCATTAGGAATCAGCCCAGGATCTGGCAGTTTTGCAGACCGGACGCCGACCACAAAATCGATCAAATCCTGAGCAGACAAGGCATTTGGTTCAAGTGAATTAAGCGGCGCATATTCAAGATTTGGCGAAAAGAACTTATTCAATCGGAACCTGACACTACAAATAACAAAATTATTTTTCAGGCGATGTTTAAAAACAGAATCCCGATAGGAAAAATCGCAATCTGCTTTTTCAATTGTCAGCATGCGCTGTTCTGCAATACTGAACCCAGTCACAGAGACAAGAAGGTCTGACACCTCAACACCATAAGCACCGATGTTCTGCACGGGCGAGGCGCCGACCGAACCTGGAATCAGTGCAAGATTCTCAAGGCCATGGCCATACTGAATGCTTTCTACCACCCAGTCGTGCCAGCACTTCCCGGCCGCCACATCTATAACGACTGAGTTTTCATATTCAGAAACGACCGATACCGTTTCATCTTTTGACTGAATAACGAGCCCCGGAACAAACTCAGGCATAAGGACATTGCTTCCCCCGCCGAGGACGCGGATCGCAAGGCTTTTCTGCTCTGCCCAGTGAACAAGCTCCGCAAGTTCATCACTTGAGGTAAATGTTGCGAAGTACTCCGCACACGAAGCCAGCCTGAGCGTATTTTTATCGTGGAGTGAATAGTGTTCAGAAATGACCGGCATCTGAGACATCAGGCATCCATCTTCTGCCGGATGTCGGCCAACAAGCCGTCACAGGCGTCTTCAACCAGATCAAGAACATGACGAAATCCTGCCTCACCACCGTAATAGGGATCAGGCACTTCATGTTCGTCAAAGCTGCGTCCAAATGCACGCAGAAACAGTTTGGGCTCAGTGCCCTGACTTCCATTACTGGCATAGAGCGCTTTCAGATCGTCGAGGTTTGATCGATCCATTGCCAGAACATAATCGAAAGTTTCAAAATCTTCTGCAGAAACCTGGCGTGCACGCTGGTCTGAAATATCAACGCCCCGCGCGAGGGCTGCCTGCTGAGAGCGCGGGTCTGGCGTTTTACCGATATGCCACCCTGCTGTTCCCGCAGAGTCGACAAAGACCTGATCATTCAGACCCTCACTCTCCAGCAGCCCCAGCATGACGCCGTGCGCCGTTGGAGAGCGACAGATATTGCCGAGGCAAACAAACAGTACCCGGATCATTCCGCTGGTTTCACCGCTTTGGCTTTCTCTAGCTTTTCTTCTTCGCTCATCTTACGAGCTTCGCCCTCCAGCATTACCGGCACGCCATCCTGAATCGGATACGCTAAACCATCGAACGTACACAGAAGCTCCTGAGCTTCACGGTCGTACTTCAATTTGCCTTTACACTCAGGGCATACCAGCATGCTCAGTAATTTTTTATCCATGACGGATTGCTCCCAATCTTTTCAATAACTGCGAAATGTTTTCTTCGGCGGCTTCAGTCGCAGCGGCACTTACCCGAAGAAAACCTGCATTTGGTAAATCAAAACTACGACATTTTACCCAGTCTTTCTCTGTCATGACGACGGGTAAATCATCATTAAACACAAGGTCTTCTTTTACAAACGCGTGATGATCGGAAAATGCATGCTCTACAACATCAGCGCCTAACTGCCGGAGCGTGGTAAAAAAGCGTGCTGGATTTCCGATGCCAGCAACAGCGTGAACACGCCTGCCCTTCAGGCTCTCAGGCGATAGCTCAACCGAATCGACGAAATAGCCTGTCGGCTGCACCGTGAAATCAACGCCATTTACCAGGTGCAGATCACACGTATCGATACGGGATATGGGCTCACGCAGAGGCCCAACCGGCAACTGCCAGCCATTACCAAATCCGCGCGTCGCATCACTGACAACAATTTCGGCGTCTCTGGCCATCGCATAATGCTGCAGGCCATCGTCTGACAGAATCAGATCTACTTTATCTTTTAACGCCTTTACCGCACGGGCTCGCTGAGGGTCAACAACCACCGGGAACCCCAGCCCTGCGAGCAAAGCAGGCTCATCACCCGACTGCGCGACAGGTGTATCTGTATCAACCACCAGAGGGTATTGCTCTGCACGACCGCCGTACCCGCGAGACACGACACCGACACGTATCCCCTGTTTTGCCGCGAGATCAGCGAGCAAGGTAATTAAAGGCGTTTTTCCAGTTCCTCCGATGGCTATATTGCCAACCACAAGAACGGGCGTACCTGTAGGGGCCGCAGGAAATATCCGGTACTTCATTCGTCGAAGCGCACTGATCAGAACAAAAAGAAACCACAGCGGTAGCAACCAAAGGTTTCCCAGTGCCCGGCCGTACCAGTTCTTTTCAATACGGGTCGCTAACCCCACGATCAGTCGTCCTCTGCAAACTGCAACTGATGAAGCTGAGCGTAAGCGCCCTGTTGCTGCAGAAGCTCCTGATGAGGGCCACTTTCAACAACCTGACCATCATCAATAACGACAATGGTATCGACATTTTCAATGGTGCTCAGACGATGGGCAATGACGAGCGTTGTGCGCCCTTTCATGACCTCTTCCATCGCCGCCTGAATATGTCGCTCGGACTCGGTATCCAGCGCCGACGTTGCTTCATCGAGAATAAGAATCGGCGCATTCTTAAGAATGGCACGAGCTATCGCCAGACGCTGACGCTGGCCGCCTGACAACATGACGCCATTTTCACCGACCTGTGTGTCATACCCTTCCGGAAGCTTCTCAATAAACTCATGCGCATGAGCGGCTTTGGCCGCTGCAATAACGTCATCATCACTGGCATCAGCAAGACTGCCGTATGCGATATTCTCACGGATACTGCAATTAAATAGGGTCACGCTTTGCGACACGATGGCAATCTGCTCTCTCAGTGAATTAAGCGTCAGCTCATTGATTGGGTGGCCGTCTATGCTGATGCTGCCCGACGTCAATTCGTAAAAGCGCGGTAGTAGATTCACCAGAGTGGTTTTACCACTGCCAGAGCGACCGACAAACGCGACCGACGTACCAGCTTTAATATTCAAGTTGACGCCTTTAATAGCATCGGTTTCGGCCTGAGCATAACGGAAACGGACATCTTTAAACTCTACCGCACCTGTGCTTTTTCCTAACTCTTTTGTGCCGGTATCCTTCTCAGTCTCAGTATCCAGCACACCGAACACCGACTCAGCAGCAGTCACACCCTTCTGAATCACCGAGTTAACATCAGTAAGCGCACGAAGAGGTTTAGCAATCAGAGACGCAGCGGTAATAAACTGAAGAAACTCGCCCGCATCCATTGTGCCGCTGGCCACTCGCTGGAACATCAGATAAATCATCACACCAAGGCCAGTAGCAATTACCTGCTGGGATAAAGGCACGTTAATCGCATTCGTTAAGGCGAACTTCATCACCTGCTTGCGGTTTTCATTACTTGCCTTCAGAAAGCGCTGTTCTTCAACCGAAGTGGCATTATAGGTGCGAACTTCCCGGTAACCGCTGATGGATTCATTGGTCACCTGAGTTACCTGGCCCATGGATTTCTGGATACGGCGGCTGTATCGGCGGAAGAATTTACTTGCCAAAGAGACGAGACCGCCAATCACTGGAATAACGACAAGAAAGATCGCCGTCAGGGTGTAATCTAACCAGATCAGATACCCCATCAGTAGAGTAACTGTAAGACCTTCCTGAACAACAGTTGTCAGAGCTTTTGTGCTGGCACCGTTGACCTGCTCAACATCAAAAATAACCCGAGAGATTACGCGCCCGCTGGATTCGTTGTCATAGTATTGGCTAGGCAAGCGCAGCATGCGATTAAACAGTTGAGTACGCAGCGCATGAACGATCTCACGCCCGACCAGCGCGGTAAAATACTTACCAAGAAAGGTACCGACTCCGCGAAACAGGTAAACGGCAAATAACGCAGACACCAGAAGAAAAATATTTTCCTGCGTGGGTTCATTCAGAGTCTCTTCCACGACGCCCATCAGGTGGGCAAGCGCCGGCGCGGAAGCCGCAAACATGGCAAAGCCGATAACACTCAGCAAAAAATACCATTTCTGCGGACCAAGATACGTCAGCAGGCGCTTATAAATAGCGCCTGCAGTTGCTTGAGTAGCCATATTTTTAGTCACCACCGGCAGACTTGCGTGTCGTAATGCTGAGATTAATCAACCCCAGCTGACCAGCCGCATCCATGGCCCGCACAACAGATTCATGAGACGTTCTGGCATCCGCTGAAATAACCACGGGAGCAATGTCACGTCCGTCTAAGGTTTTCTCAATGGCGCGCTTAAGAGTTTCTACCTTGGTATTCACCAGAGGTTGGCCATCAATGCTGTACTCTCCGCTCTCGGAAATCAGAATCTCGATCGCTTTTGGCGGCTGACCTGTTTCTTCAGAACTGGACTCGGGCAGACTGATACTCAGATGATTTTCTTTCGTGAATGTCGTCGACACCATGAAGAAGATCAGCAACAGGAATACAATATCAATCAGAGGCGTCAGATTGACTGTCACCTCTTCTTTCGACTGACGACGAAAATTCACCCAGCTTTCTCCGGAGTATCTGCCACTTCACGCTCGCCATGAAGTACATCAACGAGTTTCAAAGCTTCCTGTTCCATGTAAACAACAATCTCATCGACACGTCGCTGAAGCATGCGGTGACAGATAAGCGCCGGTATCGCAATAACGAGGCCGGCTGCCGTAGTAATCAGGGCTTCTGAAATACCACCTGCCAGCAAATTAGCCTGACCTGTGCCTTGAGCCATGATCTCGGCAAAGACTTTAATCATACCGATGACAGTACCCAAAAGGCCCATCAACGGAGCAACCGCTGCGATAGTACCGAGAGCGTTAAGGTAACGCTCCATTTCGTGAATTTCGTGCGATGCGACTTCTTCGATGCTCTCTTTCATAATCTGACGACCATGGCGAGAGTTGATCAAGCCAGCGGCCAGAACATTACCAAGCGGGCTGGAGTCTTTCAGTGTCCGGATTTTCGCCGAGTCCAACTGTTTGTTTTTCATCCAACTCCAAACCTGCGACAGCAGATCTGGCGGCGCAATTTTACCCGGACGCAGCGTCCAGAAACGTTCTACGGTAATCGCAAGTGCCAATACAGAGGCGATGATAATTGGCACCATCATCCAACCACCACTCTGGATGATCTCAAGCATGTGCAGCGTCTCCTGCCAGTTTTTGTTTGCGCGCTACTCTAGCACATGGCCGTGAAGTGAAAAATCCCTTTCAGCGTCAGGCTTTGCGTGCCAGTGCGGCATCCATCGAGCACGCATCAGTGTAACCTCGCCATCTGGCGATATTTCGATCAAACCGGACGTCGCGGTATTAGCGTAAGGAATTCCCTCTCGCTCGACACGGTTAATGACGTCAGGATGCGGATGATTAAAGCGATTACGATAACCTGCACTGAAAACCACAACCTGTGGTGCGACGGCTTTCAGCCACATCGAGCTGGTACTGCTGTTGCTTCCATGATGGCCCGCAACAAGCACGTCAGACTTCAGCTGATCAGTACCGGAGGCGATCAGCGCCCGCTCAACTTTGGCGTCAGCGTCGCCCGGAATAAGGATGCTATAGCCCGCCCAGCGCACGCGGACAACGCAACTCTGGTTATTGTCATTGACCATAACGTCATCACTGACTCGAATAAAATCGATCTCAAGGTCAGAACCAACCACAACACTTGCCCCGCTGTCTGCCTTAGAACCTGCCTTAGAACCTTGAGGGCGGCTACCAATCCAAGGATGACAGCTTAGCTGCTCTTTTCGAGAGTTCAGTTTAAGAGGCTGCCCGACATACAGCCGATCAACCGTTACAGATTTGAGAATGTCGCTGGTACCGCCCGAGTGATCATTATCGGAATGAGAAATAACAAGAAGGTCGAGATGGTGTATGCCCTTTTGGCGCATGACAGGCAGAATAGCGGCACTAGCCACTGAAAAAGAGTCAGAGAACGCAGGGCCAGTATCTATCAGTGCCGATGCCTTTCCGTCGCTGATTAAGACCGCCTGCCCCTGACCACTATCAATCACCCACAAGCCAGGGGTCTGAGTTGGGGATATACCAGGAAGAAAGCTTATAGAGAGATATATCGCGGTAAAACTGCCTGGCAGCGCCCATGAGCGCCCGGCCCAAATCCAGACAGCAATACTTGCTGCAAGCAGCACCAGAGCGGAACTGTCGAACAGATCGACCTTTGGCAATTCAGGCAAACCTTCCAACAAACTCCAGAACAATCCATTAAAAAACGACAACACTGAGTCCACCCATTCCAATGGCGATACTGCACTCAGAAGCGCTAAGGGAAGAATGACCAGTGTCACCAATGGTATCGCGAAAAAGTTGGCGATCAGGTGCACCGGTGTTACCGCCTGGCCGAAATAGAACATGACCGGCAACATCGCGAACAGTATCAGGAGTTGAGGAGCCAGCAAGACAGATACCCGGGACGTGCGCCGTCCCGCGAAGAAAAAGACCAGCGCTGCGACAGCCCAGAATGAATACCAGAACCCGGCCTGCGTCCAGCTCAGTGGGTTCATGACCATGATCGCCAATGCGGCCAGGAGCAATAACGGGAGGCGACGAATGCGTTTAGGTAACTTCCATATAGCCAGAGCCGCCGCAAACATAAACCACGCGCGTATCAGCGAGATACCAGAACCGGCCAGAGCCACATACGCAGCTGTAATGGCCAGCGCCGATATGACGGGAAGGACCTGCACAACACGAACACCTGCCGCGAATGTCGCCCACGGGAGTGCTGTCGCTAACAGCATCAATAGCCGGGCAACGATTGCGCCAGCCAGCAACCCCATTGCCCCAATCATGCTGACATGAAGGCCACTTACGACCAGCAAATGAAGTGTCCCTGTATCTCTTACCAGCCGCCACTGAGCACTATCGAATGCAGTTTTGTCGCCAAAGACCAAACCTTTCACCCACGGAATAGCCTCTTTAGATAAGCCGGTCAGTGCAGCCTGTTTTACCTGATTCGCCAGAGCGTCTGCGCGCAAAAAGCCATGTTCAGGGGGAGTTACCTGCGCTCCTTCTGTCAGGTAGCCCGTCGCATCTATCTTTTGAAACAACATACTAGCGACATAGTCGTAGCTGAGGCCGTTAGCGTAGCTCCGTGGTGGTTTAAGCCTGGCAACCCCAGTGAGACATACACCGGGTGAAAGCCAGTCAGGGGCATTAAACCAACTCACACGAACATTGCGGAGACCTTTTTTTGAAAGAGCATTAGGGTCGAGCACGAGCTTAAATCTGGCTCTTGATCTCAAGGATGAATACGTTTGTCTGTCTACGTCACCGACAACACATCCTTTCAAGGCGACATCCTGACCATGAAGCAGCGGAGACAAGCGATGATCGAGTTGCGCGCCCGTAAATGCGCTACTCCACATCAAGCACAGTGCAATAGAAGCGGCCGGTAGTGAAAATCTTATGTAATGCCTGAGGTGCCCAACGTCTGGGGCGTTGGCAAGAGCGAGAACAAAAACGCAACTCAAAAAAACGGCCGAGATCAAGGCCGCCCATGACATTGGTATGAGTGTCCCTGCAAGCAAAGCTGCAAGGCATCCCATAAGGGTCAGATTCATTGCCACTCCATGGCGTAATGTGCATAATTCAGCCGCGATCAATGAACGGCGACCAGCATGCCCAAAAAGCTTTTAAAACGATTTTTCCCGTCGCCGGAGCAGATCCAGCGAAAACGCTCCCTGCGTTTCCTGTCACCGCTGTTCAGCAAGCCCAATCTCTGGCACGTAAACCGTCGGGCGGTTGCCAGAGCATTCCTCATTGGCGTCTTTACTGCGTTTCTGCCACTGCCGTTTCAGATGGGCATCGCAGCATTTCTGGCATTCTATATCAACGCCAACGTGCCAATCTCAATAGGTCTGGTGTGGATCAGCAACCCAGTAACTATACCGCCTATTTTTTACGCGACCTATTTGCTGGGAGCCCAGATTCTGAACGCCGACCCGCTGGACTTCAATATCGAATTGTCAATTGACTGGGTATTAAATAATCTGGCCGACTTCTGGGCGCCTCTCTTCGTCGGGTCTTTGGTTGCAGGCATTTTTCTTAGCGTTATCGCCTACTTTGCTATCCATCTTGTGTGGCGACGTCATGTCAGCAAGGCCTGGGAGAAGCGTAAGCGTCTGCGTCAACAAAAAGCGCTTCAGTCAGACTGAAGGCGCCCTTCGATAAGGTGATACACCCGGTTCATTCGCCGGGCCAGTGCCTGGTCATGAGTAACGGTAATAAACGCAGTCTCAGCATCAGTCCGCAACTCTGCCATTAACTGCTCAACTTCCGACGCTGTCCCCTGATCCAGGTTTCCTGTCGGCTCATCCATAAGAACGAGCTTCGGCCGAGTGACAAGTGCGCGGGCAATGGCTGTACGCTGTCGTTCACCGCCAGACAGCTCTGAGGGTTTATGAACAACCCTACTGCCAAGACGCAGTCTTTCAAGGCTCTCAGTTGCTCTGCGCTTAGCATCAGATCGCGATACGCCTCCCAGCAGGAGCGGCATCATCACATTTTCAAGTGCCGAGAACTCTGGCAGCAAGTGGTGGAACTGATAAACAAAACCAACGTCCTGATTACGGAGCTTTGTCTTTTCCTGCTCGGAAAGCTGACTTAACTTTCGCCCGCAAATCTGAACATCGCCTGCGTCCATATCATCAAGACCTCCAAGCACATTCAATAACGATGTTTTTCCAGAGCCCGACGCCCCGACGATAGCAACAGAATCACCGGCATCAATCGTCAGGTCGACGTCTTCCCAGACGGTGACAGCCTGCGGACCACTGGTGTAGGTTTTCTTCAGGCCCTGTGCAACAAGAACGGGATTACTCATAACGCAAGGCCTCCGCTGGCTGAACGCGCGACGCACGGTACGATGGATACAAAGTTGCGAGGAAGCTGATGGTCAACGATGCAGACACAACAATCAGGACATCAGATAGCTTTAGCTGGCTCGGCAAATACGAGATAAAGTAAACGTCGGCATTGAGAATCTGAAACTTGAACAGTTTTTCCAGTGCTGCAATTAATTCAGAAATGGTCAACGCACCGATTATGCCGAGTGTCGTACCCAGTAAAACGCCAACCACCCCAATAGACAGGCCCTGCACCATAAATATGCCCATAATAGTACGCGGCGTGGCTCCCATCGTGCGTAGAATAGCGATGTCGGCCTGCTTATCCGTGACAACCATGATCAAAGTAGAAATGATATTGAAGGCTGCAACGGCGACGATCATTAGCAGCAGAAGACCAATCATTGTCTTCTCCATGCGGATCGCTTGAAACAGGTTGCCGTGCGTACGGGTCCAGTCTGTACCACTGTATCGGCCGTCAAGCTGGCCAACGATTTCCCAGATACCCGCGGGGGCATCAAACAGATCATCGAAGCGTATCCGCAATGACTGCACCTCAGCGTCAATGCGCCCTAGTTTGCGGGCATCATCAATATTAATAACAGCAAGATTCGAGTCCAGCTCCGCCCCTACTGAAAATATCCCGGTGACTGTGACTCGTTTGATACGCGGCAGAACACCCGCCGGAGAGAGCGTTGCTTCGGGAAGCATCATGGTAATTTTATCGCCCATGCCTACTTTAAGATGCCTTGCGAGAAGCTCACCAATCACAACACCGAACTCGCCCGGCTGCAGAGACTCCAGCTCACCTTCTGTCATATGCTGAGGAAGAATAGAAACCCGCTCCTCTACTCCCGGTTCAATACCCGTGATCATCACGCCCTGAACACGGCCACCATAACCCAGCATACCCTGAAGCCTGGTCAGCGGCGCCGCGGCGGCAACGCCCGGCAGGCCCTCAACGCGGGTTGCCAGAACTTCCCAATCCTCGATGCCTCCGTACTTGTACAATACGGCATGAGGAACCATCCCTAATATGCGTTCACGCAACTCACGGTCGAAGCCATTCATGACAGACAGAACCAGAATCAGAACCGCCACACCGAGCGTCATGCCGATCATTGATGACATTGATATAAAAGAAATAAAGTGATTTCTGCGTTTCGCGGCGAGATAACGCAGGCCAATCCAGAGGGGGATATTGGCTCTCATAAGGACTACAACCAGTGATAACAAAGCGTGCGCGCAAGTGTGCCCTAAGTTGTACCCGTGTTCCAGCTTACAGAGAGTTTACGGTTCAGATTCAATTGTTAACTGAAAGGCCTGAAATGCGGCACTGGTGACGCTAATGTACGCTTGTAACTCTGCGGCGTTCCTCTAGGATTAGTAAAACATCATTGGGAGTCTCATCATGAAAGATATCAATAATTTCTCAGTCCTTGCTGGCGCCGTGCTGAGCCTCTCTATCGCTGCATCTCCTCTCACATTCGCTGAAATCACCGAAATTCCGGCTGAAGAGATGACGGAGTCTTACATCCGCGATACAACCGTAATTGTGCGCAAGAAGGCACCCACTCAGCAGAATGAGCGCCGCAGTATTATTCGAGTATCACCACTTGAAGACGATTTCTCCGAGGGCGAGTCAACGTCGCAGTCGACGATAGATATGCGTGAGCAATATGAAGCGATGCCCTACGACATGACAGCTCAGACAGAATATGAGTTCGCACGTATTTCTCAGAGCATCCCTGACACGCCCGTTTATGATCACGACAAGTTCATCAATGAGGCGGCTCTTCGCTCTGCACTGGGGCTCGAAGAAGGAACTCCGATCGACTACGAAAATCTGAGCCTTTCGAACGCGGTTTACCCAGACGGCGCGGTCCCGCCCTCTGAGCTTGCCATCAGCCCGTATTCATTCGAAATCGTTATCCCGAATGCAGGGAACCTGGCGCCAGAATCGCACTCTACTCCTAACGGTGATTTTGACATCAACGTAACGCCCGATGAGATTCGGTTTCAGTTTAATTCGCCACGTTAAGAAATGTGACGAGAGCAACGATTATTTTTCATGAACCCGATCGACTCACGTTACGCGGCTAAATTTTACCTTTAAAATCAAAGACATAGAAAGAATTCAATGTTACGTAAAGAAAACATACAAGTGTGGCATTCTGTCTATAAGTGCGATAGAGTGATCACACTATAAGAATAAAGAGTCGACACCATCATGCAGTTTGCCAACTACTCCCCAGCAGCGTTAAAGCAAGCACCGAACATCCAGATGATTGGTGACTATAAGGTTGAGTTTGTTGCCTACGAAAGTGAGGGCAACATGGATAAGTCGCCAGTCATGTTTCTTGGTGGTGCTTTCCAGAGTTTTTCGTCGTTCCGTAATGAAGTTGAACAGATGCTTGAGCACTGCCCTGTCATCCTTGCAGACTTCCCTTCTCAGGGTGGTAACGACCAGCTCGCGCCCGAACTTGATATGGAAGACTTCGGTGACCTGATCGCAGGTTTTCTGACCTCTCAGGGCGTAAGTAAAGTTCAGCTGATGGGTGTGAGCTACGGTTCAGCCATGGCGACGCTTTTCGCATCGGCGTACCCGCAGATGATTGATCGTCTTCTTATTTCCGGCATTACATGCTTCCGTCGTGAAAGTCTGATCACCTTGCTTGAGGATTCTCTCACGCTGCTCGATAGCGGCGACATGGACGCGTTTGCGACCACCGCTGTCTGCAACCTGATCAACCACAATCGCATGGAAGATACGCAGATTGGCGCAACCTACCGTCGTCTTCTGTTCCGCCAGATTGCTCGTCTGAATGACAACGAGCGTCAGCGCTACGCTCAGAACACCCGCCGCCTGCTACGCTTCCAGGGTTTTAAATCATTCCCGACTTGCGAAACCCTGATTGCCACTGGTGAGTTCGACAACTTTACTCTGCCGCAAGAGAACGCCGCAGTAGCACGCCAGTGTGTTAATGGTAAGTTTGCAGTTATTCGTAATGCTGATCACCTAGCGCAATTCGAGCAGAAGTCAGCCTCAATGGAAGTGGTATGCCGCTTTATGAGTGGTCAGTCTCTCGAAGGCATCCAGGGTGTCGATCTGTATGACCCACAAGCATACGACTTCGCTAACCAGCGTCTGCAAGCACGACTGCGCCCTATGGAACAGCCATACAGCCTGCACGATAAAGCAACAGGCAAAGAACACACAGTCCGCATCAGCAACATTAACTTCAGTGGGTGCGAGATCGAGCAGATCAACGTTGATATGACGCTTAACGAAGCTTCAGACCAACTATGGCTTGAGATCCCGGAAACAGGTCACACTTACCATGTTCGTATTCTGGGCAAAGACAAAAAATCATTACGTTGTTTACTGATGCAACGCGAGATGAAAGGTGCTGAAGCACTTTTGAACTATCTGCAGGACCACCTGCTGATGGTCCGCGAAGATCAGCCCACAGTTGAGGAAGTAGCAGGCCAGCTGGCCTGAGACTAAAAGTGCACGGCAGGACTGCCAGATACACAGCCCGCTTCGGCGGGGTTTTTATTGCCTTAAGTTTGGCTCTGATATTGGAAAGCCAGACCGGAAAGATCGAATCATACCCGGCGGAAAGGCGGCAGCGAATCGAGTAGCAGCTGACCGTAGCGCGACGAGACCAATCGTTTATCAAGAATACTGACCTTACCGCGATCTGACTCTTTGCGGATAAGGCGACCGCACGCCTGGATGAGGCGAATAGAAGCCGCCGGTAAAGTCAGCTCCATAAACGGATTGCGACCACGACTTTCCATCCACTCGGATATAGCAGACTGAATCGGATCATCGGGTACCGCAAACGGAATTTTAACAATGACAACATGGGTGACGTATTCACCCGGTAAATCGATCCCCTCGGCGAACGATGCGAGCCCGAAGATCACATTCCCTTTTCCATCATCAATCCGTTCTTTGTGACGGCGTACAATTTCACCTTTCGGAAGGTAGCCCTGACAGAGCAGGTGCTCATACCAATCCCGAATAAAAAAGTCTCTCGTGGCTTCAAGCTGTGCTCGGGAGCTGAACAACACAAGCGTTGCTTCATCAGGGTTTACTGCCTCTTTGAGCCAGTCCTGAACATCACTTTCAAAGGCTTCACTCTTCGGGTCAGAGGCTAACTGAACCACTTCAAGTTGACCGAGTTCTGGATAATTAAACGGGCTGGCTACCCTTTCGTAGACAGCCCAATCTGGCAGACCAGCCTCCCACTTCAATGCATTAAAGCTGTTCAGTGCAGTGAGTGTTGCCGAGGTGACGACCGCGCCATAACAACGACTCCACAAATTCCTTCTCAATTGAGCTGCAACCGAGATAGGTGAAGCTGAAATAGAGATATCCCAGTCGTCTCCATAAGGACGCTTGCTGAGCCAGCGGGCGACAGGAAGCTCACCTTCTGCCTCTTCTGCGGCAATCCATGAAAGGGCCTCTGACAGCTCTTCTGCACGCGCGAGCATGATACCGACCGGCGCCTGCCAAGCCTCGGCGACTTCCCGCTGAAAATCTCCGGTTTCATTCGGGTCGAGAGACTTTTGCAGCATGTCCGACATTTTGTCGAGGCAATGAACCACCGGCTGCAAAGGCGCCTTCATTGTCTGCAAAAGTTCGCGAAGCGATTCAGGTAGCACACCAAATTCGAACCGCTGTCGGTCTTTGTCCTGCATCAGGTCCATGACCAAAGGCCAGACCAGGCTGGCACTCTGAGAAAGCGCCTGAAGATTAGCGGGCATCTCCTGCAGCGAATGCATTAATCCTACAGGCATACCTGCATCTGCGATAAATTGCTCTATCACTTTCTCAAGTTGCTTCAGCCACTGGCGCGTTGAACGTACACCGAACTCCAGACGGAAATGATTCAGCGCTTTATCAGCCAGGTGGTGCCCTTCGTCAAACACGTATATGGTCTTCTCCGGCGCCGGTAAAATAGCACCACCACCGAGAGACAAGTCAGCAAGCACCAGATCGTGATTAGCGACAATAACGTCAGCATCTTCCATTGCACTTCGCGCCTTATAAAAAGCGCAGTTCTGAAAATGAGGGCAACGACGATTAGAGCATTCTCTGTGCGTTGCAGTCAGGTGTGACCACTGTTTATGCTCGATCTCATCATCCCAGCGGTCACGGTCTCCATCCCAATCACCGCTGCCATACTTCACCAGCATTTTCTCGTAGAGTTCCCGGTCCTGCTCTTCGGGCGTCTGCTCGAAAAGATCGACAGTCGAGAGAATGCCAGAAAGTTGCTGTAAGGCTTTATCAAGCTTAGCGAGACACAAATACCGGCCACGCCCTTTCGCCAGAGCAAAGTTAAAAGGTAAAGAAAGATGTTTCTTTAATGCCGGCAAATCCTTATCAAGAATCTGCTCCTGAAGAGCAACCGTTGCTGTCGAGACCAACAGTTTACGTTCCCTCTCGATAGCCACAGGGAGTGAAGCAATAAGGTAGGCCAGTGTTTTACCGGTACCAGTGCCCGCTTCGACGACGGCAATTCCGGCGTCGTTGTCACGTTCATCTTTCTCGCCTTCGTGAATGGCACCGAGGGCTTTTGCAATTTCCGCAATCATGACACGCTGGCCATATCGAGGGCGCAAGTCCAGAGCTTTAATCGCTTCACGATAGAGAGACTGGATACGCTCTTTGGTTTCTTTTTGCAGCATTAGCGGATGGCCTTCCAACCACGTGTCCGGCCAATCACGACAGGCCAACCAGAAACGTCGAGCAAAATACCGTCGCGAGTAATTTCTTTCAGCAATACACCCTCTACCACTTGCTCACCCTCTTGCCAGGCACGGCCATTCATGGTCACTGTTCTTTTGGCAGGCACGGAGCTGAATGTGTGGCCGGTGATATCCAGGTCGGGAATGCGCTCCAACGCTTCAAAAGGTGCACGGGCATCTTTCAACGATGCCTCAGGCGCTGCCTTCGACTCCGCTTTCGGTTCGCCACTCTCCTTACTACTAATGGTGGCACTGGCGCTCTGTTTAACGATATCTTCGGCTGCAACAACGGGAGCTTCCGTGAGCTGCACCGTCGTCACAGGACCAATAGGCTCTGCACGTGCTATTTCGGCCGTATCACCAGCGTCAACCGAACCATTGATTTGATTCAATGGCACGCCTTGGTTTTCAGGCAGCCCAAAGTAAAGCGCTCCACCACCAATGACCGACAGGAGAAACGCAGCGAAAACCACCCCTACGACGGGTCTTTTGCGGGGAGTGAGACTCGCTTTATCTGTTGCTCCGTCTGCTGAGGCGGTGTCAGTTACCAGGCCCTTTTTAGCAGGCATCCGGGCAGCGGGACGCTCTTCGCGCTCCTGCTCCGATTTCTTTAGTGCGTCGAGAATATAAGACAATGCTAATTCCTCGCCTGCAGGTACATCAGGGTTTTTGGCCCGATAATGCGATCAGCTTTCAAACCCTCAGCAATCTGAAATTCAGCCACTGCGCGTTCAAGGAGAGGATCATAAAACTCTTGATTCACTTCAACCTGTACTCCGCCAGGTCCGATACTGGTCCATTCCTGATCCCAGCCAGCGCCGAGACGTGATCTTACCCAGCGGATAACCGGGGCAGTTTCGCCTGGCTTCACGGCATTGGTATAACCCGCTGGCGCCTGCCACAAAACAACAGCTTCGCCTGCGTATCCGCGCTCATGTTCTTCAAGATCGTAGTCTTCAAGGGAGTACCACTCGTCTTTGGAAGTCCCTACCTTAACGACAGCAGTCACGGCCAAATGGCGTAATTCTGAGATATCCCAGTCAACTGAAATGCATCGCCAACCGGCCGAATCGCACGTCGCAGCCCCTTCCGCAAGTGAAGCCTGCAGCACTGTGTAGGGATTACTTCGATCCAGTGAGACCAATTTCAATACAGAAAGACTCTGGTATAGATAAACTCCGGCAACGATCAGTACGGCAGCGAGAAAAACAGCGAGTACGCCTTTCAAAAAACGGTTATTGCTAGCGCCTGTCGGTCTATTGCCTCCGCCAACCTCTGAGGGCGCCAGATAATCGGCACCCAAAACCTCAACGACCGCCTGGTTGGCGATATCTGCGCTGACCAGATGAGAGCCTGTGGCATAGGCACCCAGCAATGCCCTGTCACAAATACTGTTAATCAGTCGTGGCGTCCCTTCACTTGCATGCCAGATCGCCTCAATAGCGGCCGGGTCAAACAGCATCTGATCGCCGCCGGCGCAGACCAGTCGATGCTCAACGTATTCGGAGGTTTCTGTCAGGCTTAGCAGTTCAAGGTGGTAACGGGCAGTAATACGCTGATTCAGCTGTCTAAGGTCATTTCGCTTCAGCATGTCACGCAGCTCAGGCTGACCAACGAGAACCAGTGTGAGTAACTTTTCACGATCAGTTTCGAGATTCGTCAGCAGGCGTACCTGCTCCAGCAAGGCAACAGGCATGGACTGGGCTTCATCAATAACACAGATGACACGCTGGTGCTTTCCGTAGAAGCTGACAAGTGCTGCGTTGATTGATGCATAGACGTCTTTAAGTGTCGCGCTTTTTTCGTAGGCGATACCCAGGTCATCACAGATGCTTTGCATCAATTCAACCGGAGACAGTTGCGGATTAAATATATAGGCGACATGATCTCCTTCAGGGATCGATGCCATAAGCGCACGGCACAAAGTGGTCTTACCCGTACCTACTTCACCCGTAAGGCAGATAAGGCCGCCCTGATCGGTCAGTGCATAACTAAGATGCGCCAGCGCTTCCTGATGCCCCGGCGAGGGGTACAGAAAATCCGGATCTGGAGAGATGGTAAATGGCAGTTTATCTAGGCCAAAGTACTCTAGGTACATGCTGCATCCTGTCTGATTGATGCCGGCATGATACCGGAATTGTGCTCTGTACGCAGTGGTGCCTTAACCCGAAATAACCAGTATCAATTCACCGGCGACCATTCATCAGCGGCCCTTCACCATAGATACTGATACGACAGGCCTATGCGGGCATCCCGCACTTGCTTGATATTGAGGTCATCGACGATATAGCTGGCAGAAAGCCCTTGCCAGTAGAGTGCAGCGCCCAGCTGACGCTTCGACGTCCCCACCAGGCCGAGCTGAGCATTTCCGAACGGATAACGCTTTTCAATCGATAAGTTACGATACACATCGTGCCAGTAATATTGCACGTACACATCAAGCGGCTTATAGACGGCATTCGCAATCACAGTCGACTTAATTGAGGTTTCAAGCACCTTTGGATTGTCGTCGCCGCTGGCTGCTCCGCCACTGGAGCAAACCGGATCTGTCACTTCACCGACCTCAGCGCAGATCGAACGATGACCAGAGTTTCCCATATCAAGGAGATTCCACAGGTCTTTGACCTGCAGTGCGAGATCCAGCTCCTCGGTAGGTGACCAGTTACCTGATACCGATGCGCTGTACCCAAACCAATCCTGGGACGCAGTGCCCTGAGGGTCTTCATATTCGGGAAGTGTATCGAACGAAGGGAAGCGATATTCATCGAAGTAGTATGAAAGGCTGGCTGAAAAGTTCGACCCTTCATCAGCAAAACTCCGCCCTACAAACGAACCAAACTGATAGTGAATCAGTTTGTATACCATAAATGCCGGTGACACCGACCAGTTTTCGCCTTCAAACCGGTAGGAACCACCAATTCCGCGAGCCTGAAATACCTTGGCGACGAGGTTAAGGTCTCTATCCTGCTGAGTTTCAATACCAAATTCGGCATCGAGATACACTGCCGTTGTATCAGGAGAAAACTTAAGCGAGTAAAACCAACGCCGCTCAGCATTTAGCGTGAAGTTCTGGTAAGACGCAGAGGCCACCAGGCTCATATCTGCATAAGCGTACTCACCCGGATCAGCATCCTGCTCCCAACCCTCGATCATCTGATCAATCGGGACAGGCTCTGAGCTGGCCTCTGCAGACAGCGAAAAGCTCATATTTCCTGTGTGCTTGATATTCTGTTCTGCCGCAGCGCTGGTTGTGCTGGCCAAGACTGCGGACAAAATGGCAACAACGCGCGGTTTAATCACCAATGATCATCCAGGTACCGTCGATAAAGCGTGCGACGAATACGTTATCACGCTCTTCGCGAATGGTGCCGACGAGCGCACCACGCACCGTCAGATAGGCGACCGCTTCGCAGCCATCATTTGAAGTTGCGTCTGTCGGCGCTGCTGCTGATAACTTATCGCGATCATTGAAGCCGCAGGCCGTTTCATCGTTACCTTGCGTGTATTCTGTACGAGTAGCTATCTGAGCAAGAACCGACTGATCTGTGCCACCCATCGATACGTTTGAACGGGAAATCAACCAGTAACCACGCTCGACTTCAATGGTCTTCAGCCCTCCTTCCCCGTCACTGATCTGTTCTTCCGAAACCGACAATTCAACATAAAAGCCCTGAGCATCGCCGCCAGCGACAACCCCTAGCTGATTGCTGATATTTTCATACGTTTCTTCAGAGCCGAAACCATAAGAAGCGCTCAAGGCGAATTCATCTTCAACCTGCCGCTCAAGAGCCAATTCAAAAATGACGGGGATTAACGCGTTTTGCTCTGGATCTTTAAGGTAGCTTTCTGCAACGGCAGTAAGGCGATCTATCCCTAACTCGATATCATCATAGAAGGTACCGCTGAACGGCCCATATTCTTCGCCTTCTCTAAGGCCCTGATACTCAGTACCAGATACAATTGCAGACGTAGACAAATCGATTTCATATATCCCGTTTCCAGGTACGCTGTATCTGGATAAAACATTATTTTCGAAATTTCTCTCGAGAAGCTCATCAAGAGTTACCTCTCCGGCTAGCTCAATAACTGTGTCGCAACTCTGCTCAACTCTTTCATCATCCCCGTCCATATCGACATCCACCCAGGATACATTACAGGATTCGGAACGGGTCGTGTTGGTACTAGAGTCGTAGGGGTATAACTTGATCCGACTTATGAAGTCCCTCCCACGAAGCTCTTCATCAAAATATTCTATAACCCGACCATCAGATAAGACGGTCTGGTCGCGATACAGGCTTTCAACGAGATCTGTAATTTCCGTCGGAGCATCTGGACGCCCAAGGAAGAATTCATGGGTCGCAGGCCATTTACTGGTTGGGTAATACGATGAAGAATTCGTTGTCCTGAGCTGAACGTTCAGTTCAGTCCTGTTCTCTTCATCCGGCTCGAGAGTAGATCTTGCACGAACGACGAATGTAACTGGGTTATACCTCGTCTGTGAGGCATCATCGAGCGGGTCTTTGACCCCTACCAGGTTGGCCTCAACGAGCGCGTTGAATTCATGTTCACCATTATCGCCCGCCTGGGCGCCATCGATATTGCCTTCAAACCTGACCAACGGCCAGACAATCGCAATCTGCGTTGGCGCAACGTGTGAAGGATCTGAGTCATCCAGAAATGATCCAGCAGGAGGCGACGCGTAGCTATCCTCATAAAACACCCGAACGTATGGACGAGTCGTTATGCTTCCGTCAGAAATCGCCTCTGTATACCAGTAGAGTTTCTTACCGTTGCCAAGTACCAGAGCATTTTTAATTTCAGAAGGAATGGCTTCTACTCCATCCTCTGGATTGTCGGCAGACTCTATTTCAAAATCGAATACATTATACAGGCCCGCATCCGCGTCACTGGTCTCAATCGGACGCATCACGAGGCGAAGGTTCCCATCAATAAGTACGCGATCACTGGGCAACCCAGATGGGTCGTCGCTGTCAGTCTCAATTGGGAAGCCTTCGGTGGAACAGTCACCGTTGCCGAATTCGCATCGTGCGAGAGCCTCCGCCCCCTCAAGAATTTGTTGCAGAGCACCAGTAGGCCCAAATGCTAGATCTGCCACCCCGTTCAAGGCTGTTTCATGCGCCAGGTAATAAGAGTCAACGCGACGTCCGTGAACGGGGTCGACGAAGCTAGGCTTGCTGTCATCATAACCCCAGAAATTCTTCACCGCGGCCGTCAGATCTGTAATAAAAAACTTGCTGTCTTCAATTGCAGTGCGCCAACTAGCAAGTCGTGAAGGGACATCAATATCTACCGAGGTTTTAACATCATTCCGCATCGATGCCACAACACCATCAAGCCTTTCAAGCGCTGTCACTGCACCAGCAGGAACTCTCGCCCCAATCCCATTGAAATAGTTGATATTGTCCCGAAGAATTGTACTGGCCGCAGAGAAAATCGTGAACTTAGTTACAACATTTGCAGACTCGTTTTTCTCCAGCAACTGTCCACGGTGATCTATAACGACGTCCGTAATCTCACCCAACTTTGTGACAAAGTCGGTATTGTCTGATTCAGCAAGGAACGGCAATGCAGCAATTAAGGCGCCGTAATAAACACCCTCGACCAGGGCATCACCTGAGACGGTCTCGATCTGAGTAATCTGACTTGGAGCAACAACAGCTGAAGAAATAACATCGGTAATACCGAAAAGTTCAGAGACGTGTAGGTTAGCCAGTTCCATCGTATATTGGTTATACACGCCTGGTTTTGCAGTTTCGATGTCATCCAAAACCGCCTGGTTTATGTCAGTACGATCATCGGCCGACAGTTCGTTGGTAACGGCATCTATATAAACGGTTCTGGCCATGCTACTTGCGATGTCAGTAATCCAGTTGACGTTCACCGTCATGCCATCAAGCAACTCTCCAACGCCTGCTCTGACATCCAGATCATCAGGGAGAGGAACGTAACTCCCGTAGGCAAGAGAATCGCACCCCTGTACTCGCTCACAGCGATAGAACACATCACCGTTATCGGCATTAGCTATGAAGATGAACGTCCCTGAGAGATCTTCGGCTTCTGACGTCAGCTCGTAAGTACCGGTTTGAGAGGACTGTGAAGCAGCGCCATCATAAACGAGATTGCCACTGTCATTTTCGATGAGCGAAGGGCCACCTTCTATGTTGATAGGCGTGGCACTGATGCGGCTCCCCCAGGTCGCGGTCCCCACTCGCCCGCTAATGCCAAAACTCTCCTCCTCCACTCCAATGGTTCGAGTCGAACTGGAGTTTCCTGAGCAAGCTTGCAGGAGCAGACCAATGAGGATTACTGAGGTGAGCTTATGAACCATCTTCTTATTACTCTTATTCTGATAACTGTCATTCTACGTTTGAGCAGACCACAGGATAGCTGTCAGACAGGTGTTTTACTGCCCCTTTACACAAAAAAACCCGGCATTTGCCGGGTTTTTTACAGTGCTTGACGCTACTTACTGAGCTTTGAACTTCAGACGGTATGCGTGCAGCAGCGGCTCGGTATAACCACTTGGCTGCTCTTTACCTTTGAAGATCAGGTCAGACGCCGCTTTAAACGCGATAGTGTCGAAGCCTGGCGCCATATTGATATAAGAAGCGTCACCCGCATTCTGACCATCAACAACCGCAGCCATGCGCTTCAGGCTGTCTTCAACCTGTTCGCGGGTACAGATACCGTGTTCCAGCCAGTTAGCAACGTGCTGAGAAGAGATACGCAGCGTTGCGCGGTCTTCCATCAGGCCAACGTTGTTGATGTCTGGCACTTTAGAACAACCAACACCTGCATCAACCCAGCGAACAACGTAACCCAGAATACCCTGGCAGTTGTTGTCGATTTCTTTCTGGATCTGTTCTTCAGTCAGCGCTGACGCTTCTTCAGCAGTCATCAGAGGAATGCTCAGGATGTCATCAACAGAAGCATGTTCACGGCTCTTCAGCTCATTCTGAACAGCGAATACGTCTACCTGATGGTAGTGCATAGCGTGCAGAGCTGCGGCAGTTGGAGATGGAACCCATGCAGTGTTCGCACCCGACTTAGGATGGCCGATCTTCTGCTCCATCATCATGCCCATCTCATCAGGAATAGGCCACATGCCCTTACCGATCTGAGAGCGACCCTGAAGGCCTGTTTCCAGACCTGTGTCTACGTTCCAGTTTTCATAAGCGTTGATCCAGGTCTGCTGCTTCATGACGGTCTTCGGTACGAACGGGCCTGCCAGCATAGACGTGTGGATTTCGTCACCAGTACGATCCAGGAAGCCAGTGTTAATGAACACAACACGGTCTTTCGCAGAACGGATACATTCTTTCAGATTAACCGTAGTACGACGCTCTTCGTCCATGATGCCCATCTTCATAGTGAAGCGTGGCAGACCCAGTGCGTCTTCGATGCGACCGAACAGTTCGTTGGCGAAAGCCACTTCTTCTGGGCCGTGCATCTTAGGCTTAACGATGTTTACAGAACCGGTAGTCGAGTTCTGGAACGGAGAGTTACCTTTCAGATCGTGCATCGCGATCAAGGTAGTCATCATGCCGTCCATGATACCTTCTGGAATCTCGCTGCCATCAGCCAGCAGGATCGCAGGGTTAGTCATCAGGTGACCAACGTTACGAACGAACAGCATTGAGCGACCTTTCAGCTTAACGGTTTCACCGTTCAGGCCAGTGTACTCGCGATCTGGGTTCATGGTACGAGTGAAGGTTTTGCCGCCTTTGGTTACTTCTTCAGCCAGATCACCTTTCATCAGGCCCAGCCAGTTACCATAAGTCACGACTTTGTCTTCTGCATCTACAGCAGCAACCGAGTCTTCACAGTCCATAATGGTCGTCAGAGCGGCTTCCATCAGAACGTCTTTTACGCCAGCAGCGTCAGTCGAACCAACCGGGCTGGTTGCATCGATCTGGATTTCAAAGTGCAGACCATTGTTCACCAGCAGGATAGCTTCTGGTGCCGCCATCTCGCCTTTGAAACCAACCAGCTGAGACGCGTCTTTCAGACTGGTAGTGCTGCCGTCTTTGAGAGTAACAACCAGCTTGCCTGCTTCGATTGCGTACTTAGTGCTGTCAGCGTGATCGCCAGACGCCAGTGGTGCAGATTCGTTCAGGAAGTTACGAGCGTATGCGATAACTTTGTCACCGCGTACTTTGTTGTAACCCTGGCCTTTTTCAGCGCCGTCTTCTTCAGAAATAACGTTTGTGCCGTACAGAGCATCGTACAGTGAGCCCCAACGTGCGTTGGCAGCGTTCAGTGCAAAACGCGCATTCATCACTGGTACAACCAGCTGAGGACCCGCCATCTGGCCGATTTCTGGCTCTACGTTGGCAGTGGTTGCTTCGAAGTCTTCGCCTTCTGGCAGCAGGTAACCAATTTCCTGCAGGAACGCTTTGTACTCAGCAGGATTGTGAGCCTGACCTTTACGCTCAGTGTGGTAAGCATCGATTTTGGCCTGCAGATCATCACGCTTAGCCAGCAGCGCCTTGTTCTTTGGAGCCAGTTCATTAGCGATAGCATCAAAGCTCGCCCAGAACGCATCCTGTTCAATACCAGTACCTGGCATTGCTTTGTCATTGATGAAATCGTACAGCTCCTGGGCGATCTGGAGTCCACCCTTCTGAACGTATTCTGTCATTGTTTAGCCTCAACTCTTTTGGGGACGCAGTCTTGTGTGTCGACTGCATCTTAGACCGGTGAAATTTCAGGGCCGGGAGTATAACGCAACTGTTTTCGTATCGCGACTACGTATCACGCCGCCGCCAGCGAGCACTCCCGCGGAGTTCGGACCGGAAAAATCTAAAAGCAATACAAAACCTATACAACAAATATACAAGGTGTTTATAATGAACGAGGAGCTTGGCCGCACCCGAAGTAACTGACATTGACTCTGCTGCAGAAGAACTGATTTACAACCAGATCTGGCGTAGCAAACAGGAGAACCGATATGGCTTCGAAGAAAGGTGCAGAAAGACGTAAGGCAAGTCCCGAAGAGCTGCGTCAGCAACTGGAAGCGGACGTTCAGGCTTACCTCTCGAGCGGCGGGAAAATTAACAGGATAAAGGAAGGTATCAGCGGTGAAGCAGGCTGGAAGCGACCGCGTAACGGGTACAACCCGAACACACGGGTAAACATACAGCTTCCTATTTCCTTCGGAACACTGTAATCCACAAAGGGAACCCCAATAAGCACCGGCCAGGCCGGTGCTCACATCATCAGTTAAGCGATTCCCAAGTGCCGTCGATATAGCGAATAATCCAGACACCACTCTCGTAAACAACCTTGCCGTACACCTTGTCCCGGTAGTTCAACACGTAGACCGCCTGCTGAGGATCGCGGTTGAAGGAAGGTTCAGCTGTATTAGAAACAACACACCGACGATATTCTCCATCATCGCCGACGATATAGCGGTAAACCGGGGCACTGTCGACCAGGTCGAGATTGCTGCCCAGGATAATTTCGCTGTCTACCGTGTCGGTTGAGCCATCAGCGAGAGAGAGTTCAACACCGTCTTTAAATACAGACAGGCTTGTGGCTTCAACCGTACCGCTCTCAGTACTGAAATCGAAAATCAGACGATCAAGATCAGCGCCCACGCCCTGATATAGCCCTGTCGTATTCACGCTTGTATAGTCATGCGACACAGAAAGCGACACGTCGACCTGCTCACTGTAGGGAGCAGTTACCTGGACATCGACCAGTGTTTTCGGCTCAGTCGCGGTTGAGTAGTCAAGTACAACTTCGCTGGTAAAGCGTGCACTCGACAAGCCCAATTGCGCACTTCTATACAAGGTGCCGTCCAATGAAGATAGAGATGTCGGCAGCGGAGAAAGTGTCAGGCACCCTTGATCATCGGCAGCTTCAACAGGGAATTCGACGAAGTACACGCCCTGCCCCGGTACTTCCGGGCGAGAGAAAACACCAATCTGCCACAACTCATTCACTGCATTCTGGAGGTCCTGCTCGGCATTCAGGCGCTGCTTAGGCTGACAACGATCAATAACCGGAGATTCAGGGCTGCCACTCAGCAAGCACGCCTCGTAATCATGTGTCGCAATCAACTCCTCGGTGTTGCCATCACCATCCACGTCACTCACATCTTCGCGCATCACGGTTGGGTAGAAGCGGTAGCGGAAATCATCCCCGCCGTCGACAAAATAGTCCAGATACTGAGTCTCACGCCCATTCACTGTCTGAGTTCCAGTACGGTACTGCACCAAACCATTGGCAACTGTGCCTTCCGGGTACAGCGGCGCTCGCTCAAAGAATGCATTGAACGAGGCAAATTCTGACTCAGGGTAAAACTCCGAGGCCTGATTGGCATTCGCAGTCAAGAACACCGTAGTAATGTTTGCGTCTGTTCCGTTGTCATCTTCATACACATCAGAAATACGACTGTTAAGAACAACTTCTGAAATATTGAATCGACGCTCAGAAACACCATCAGGATCATCCACTCCCTGATACAGAATACTGAACGCCCCCGTCAGCTCGGTTTCACTGGCCGCGCCAACGTCATCAGCATCGTACAAGGTGAAATCCGTCCAACGTATCTGATAGGCCAGCGCAGGATCAGATACCTCATCCTGCAAAACGGTTACCGTATCTTCATAAAAAATGCGTAAACCGCTTGGGCTGCTGATTTCATCATCGCTATACGTGTGATCCAGCTCTAACCGCAGGCCATTGGCAACCAACGTACCTTTCATCAGAATATCGATCGCCCGGGAGCTGCTCGGGGAATTGCTATCATCCAGCAGATTAATATCGGCAACGGCCTGAGATACTTCGAACCCACCTCCATTGAGAGTGAGCACAGGAGCCGAATAGGTATGGCTCTGATACCACTGCCACTCTGGGCTCACCGAAGGACACCCACTGTTCAGATAACAGTCACGATAAAAGCCTGCGATTTCCGATACTGCTGTGGTAATTTCATCCAGGTTCTCAGCATTGTCTTCGCCAACCCCACGCAGGATATCCGCATAGCTATCGAGCTGAGCCCGGTAACCTTCTTCGAAGAAGCTGTTACCGTAGTCACGAAGCTCCTGAACAAAGGCTTTCGTGCGCTGAATGCCAAGCTGATAATCTTCAAGTTCGTCACCCAACAAAGAACTTAATGACGCTGGTGTGATTGACGTCAGAGCACCATCCACAAAGGCGTCCCGCTCAGACTGAAGTTGAGAAATCACACTGGCCACATAGCCAGACACCGTTGAATCAGTCACATCTAACGCGTTGAGGTTATTAACGGCAGCGTCGTACAAGTCGTACATGGACAAAGTCTGCGAACCACCGCGCTGAATCAGCTGGCCGTCATTAGCAACCAGATCTGCAGCCACCGCAGAGGCGAACGACGGCAGGTCCGTCGTTGATGTATACGACAATTCATATGACTGCCAGGCTGCCAACAACGCGCCGTAGCGAATGGAGTACTGTGCCTCAGTCTGATTAGCGCCCCGCCACTCTTCGATCTGCGTCAAATCGGCTGGCTCACGACTCTGTACCGAATCGATGCCAAATAACCGAGATACCTGCGACTCTGCCTGCAATGTCGAATATACCGAATAAAAGCCGGTGGCTACCCAGCCTGCATCCTGCTGGGTACCTGAGCTTTCACTAAAAACACGATCAAACGCCAGTTGAGCGGCCAGGTCAGTCAGGGGCGTAACCCGGATGCGCTGACCATCTTCGATTCCCGCGGCAACAGAGCGCCAGCCCGGTGCCGCGACAATGCTGTATTCAGAACCAAAAGAAACAGATCCACAGCCGTTGACGACCTGGCAGCGGCGTGTTGTCGATGTGCCGTCATTGCTTTCGCGCCCGTAGACATCGAGATAGACGATTTCCGTACCATCGGCAGTGACTACTGCCTGCCCTTCGTCATCGGTGGTGAAGCGGGCAAAATTGAGAACTCCCGGTTGAACCTCAGAAGGCATACCCGTCTCATCGACGGTCACGCGCCGGACCATGGCCTCATTAAAGTCTTCCTGACCAACCTGGACATCCAGATCAATGGTTGTAACCGACGAACCACTATCGTCGTTACTGCAGGCTGCCAGCGCAGCAATCATAGGAATAACAGCCCAACGACGGACGGATAAAGTGTTAATTACAGCTAAGCGGCTGACAGAATAAAACGGTCTGGTCACACGAGCCTCAAATGAAAAGAGATGTAGATGTGGGCCATCATATCAGTCACGCGTGCGGATGCCACCTGAGACAGCACCGTTTTGACAAAACCCGGCATATCAACAAGTCGCACCGGGCCTGGCTGCGTCTTCGCTATCTTTCCTCTATAATCGCGCCCAACTGCACTGGAGTACTTATGCACTTATTTGTCGAACAACTCACCAACGTCGATTTCAGCTACCTTGACGCCAAACGCGGTGTCGTTGGAGAAACCTGGTGGGCCTCAGCCATTCTTGAGGGAGCGCTGGACGATCAGGGCATGGTCTGTGATTTCGGCATTGTGAAAAAAACGCTCCGCCAATGGCTGGATCTTGAGCTGGATCACCGGCTACTTGTACCCACAAAGGCACCCGGACTTAAGATTGAAACAACAAACGATCGCGTGAAAATTGCCATGCTTACCGGTCGCGGCATCGTTGAGATGAGTGCACCAGCCCAAGCAGTTACGTTAATTGATGCGTCTGAGATAACAGCAGAAAGCGTTGCTGCCTGGTCGATCCAACAGCTGCAGGCGTTCTTTCCTGAGACTATTGACCAGCTGACACTGGATTTCACCCCTGAAACTATTAATGGTGCCTTCTACCATTATTCGCACGGTCTGAAAAAACATGCGGGCAACTGTCAGCGCATTGCCCATGGCCACCGCTCCCGGATTCAGATCTGGCTGAACGGTGAACGCAGTGATACCGAAGAGACGTATTGGGCAGAGCGCTGGCAGGATATCTATATCGGCAGCAAGGAGGACCTGTCGTCGGAAAACGCAGACACGCTGTCATTTGCCTACACCGCAGAACAGGGCGACTTCTCCCTCACCCTCGCCCGAGAGCACTGCTACATGATGAGTACAGACTCAACCGTCGAACTGATCGCTGACCACCTTGCACAGGAAATTAAGCTTCGCCACCCAGAACAAAACGTCCGGGTGAGAGCATTTGAAGGGGTTAATAAAGGCGCGATGGTACAGCGCTAGCCTACTTCTTCAGGCAGTTTTTTCCTTCAGGCAGCCTCTTCCATGGATTGGCGAGCCCGACGTTGCGTATAGATAAAGGCAATGATGGCGAACGGCAGAAGAAACCAGGCCCACTCGTGGAGCTGCTCACCAAACTGACGCCCTAACAGGTAGGTGGTGGCAAACAATGCCGTCGCCCAGGCAATGATCGACGCGAGATTCGCCAGACAAAACGGCGCCGCCTGCACCCTGGCCAACCCACACGCGATATAACCAAACGTGCGAAGCCCTGGCATACAGCGAATCAGCATTAACTGCTTCCACGGCGATTGCCGTAACGGCTGCACTTGCTTCTGAATAATTGGGTGGCGGATCTTGCGTCTCAGCTTCGGCCAGATAAGCGCCGCCCGACCAAGCAGATACAACGCGGTATCGCCAATAAACATCCCGAGGCAAACCGCAAAAAACGCCACCCCGGGCGCCATTTTCTCGCTTGCCGCGAGCAAGGCAGCACCGATTATGGCTAAATCTTCAAGCATAAAGGTAGAGATAACCACGACCAGTATTGGCCAGGCGGGGTGATCAATATAACCAAATAAACTGTCCAGCATTCGTGGTCCTACTAAAGCCACCAGTGAAAATTGACCGGCGATTGTACCAGAAGTGCCCAGATTGCCTATGTAACTGGCTCTAAATACCCGGATATTAGATTTCACGATACTATTTCACGACAGTTTCACTCCATATTGGCCCTCAGGTACTGAGATCTCGTTCAAAATCCGTTAGAATCCCGCGCCAGAAAACGCATCGAATGCCCAACCTATTACCAAAGATTGAGAGACCCCATGGAACTGTCTGCACTTACCGCTATTTCTCCTCTGGACGGCCGCTACGGCAGCAAAACTGCCTCACTGCGTGCTGTTTTCTCTGAATTCGGTCTTATCCGTGCCCGTGTCGAAGTTGAAATCCGCTGGTTGCAGCGCCTCGCAGAGCACGAAGCAATTACAGAAGTTCCGGCGTTCTCTGCAGATACTAACGCTCAGCTCGACGCCATCGTGGCCAATTTCAGCGAAGCCGATGCACAGCGCGTAAAAGACATCGAAGCAACAACCAACCACGATGTAAAAGCCGTTGAATACTTCATCAAAGAAAAGTTCGCAGACAACGAAGAACTGAAAGCGGTTAACGAATTTGTTCACTTCGCCTGTACGTCTGAAGACATCAACAACCTGTCTCACGGCCTGATGCTGAAAGAAGGTCGCGACACCATCCTGCCGATGATGCAGAAAATCGCTGACGAAATCCGCAAGCTGGCACACGAGCAGGCTGCTCTGCCAATGCTGTCCCGTACCCACGGCCAGACTGCATCACCCTCGACGCTGGGCAAAGAGATGGCGAACGTGGTTGCTCGTCTGGAGCGCCAGATCAAGCAGATCAAAGCAGTCGAACTGCTGGGTAAAATCAACGGTGCGGTGGGTAACTACAATGCTCACCTGTCGGCCTACCCTGATATTGACTGGGAAGCCAACGCAGAAACATTCGTGACTTCACTGGGCCTGACGTTTAACCCGTACACGACTCAGATTGAACCACATGACTACATCGCCGAACTGTTCGATGCGTTTGCGCGTTTCAACACCATCCTGATCGACTTCGACCGTGATATCTGGGCGTACATTTCGAACGGTTACTTCAAGCAGAAAACCATTGCTGGCGAAGTGGGCTCATCGACGATGCCGCACAAGGTTAACCCAATCGACTTCGAAAACTCCGAAGGTAACCTCGGCCTCGCCAATGCTGTGCTCGCGCACATGGCGCAGAAACTGCCGATTTCCCGCTGGCAGCGTGACCTTACCGACTCTACCGTGCTGCGTAACATGGGCGTAGGCATGGGCTACAGCATGATCGCTTACCAGGCGTCCCTGAAAGGCATCAGCAAGCTCGAAGTCAATGCAGCTCGTCTGGGCGAAGACCTGAATAACGCCTGGGAAGTCCTGGCTGAGCCGGTTCAGACCGTTATGCGTCGCTACGGCATCGAGCAGCCATACGAAAAACTGAAAGCCTTCACCCGCGGTAAGGCCATCACCAAAGATGCAATGGGCGAATTCATCGCATCTCTTGAGCTGCCGCAGTCTGCGAAAGACGAACTGAATGCAATGACTCCTGCCTCGTACGTGGGTAACGCAGAGGCTCAGGCGAAGAAAGTCTGAATACCTTAATGCCAGAGGTGGATGTGCGGATTAAGGCTCGCCGTAAATCCATCCCTGGAGGCTCCCGTGTGCCGTCCGTGGCACACAGGGCCTGAATCCACACACCCACCTCTATCTTCAGCCACTCCCAAGACTTTATATATGCGGAGCCCTTTATGCACGTCCTCGGTCACCTAACTGTTGAAGAATTCCTGCGCGACTATTGGCAAAAGAAACCGGTACTTATCCGTCAGGCGATCCCAGGATTTGAACCTTTACTGGCTGCCGACGAACTGGCAGGCCTGAGCCTCGAGGACGATATCGAGTCCCGCCTGATCATCGAAGAAGGCAAGACAGGGGCTTGGGAAGTGAAGAAAGGCCCGTTCACCGAGTCAGACTATCGCGCCCTGCCCGAGAACAAATGGACCTTATTAGTTCAGGCGGTAGATCAGTGGGTTCCAGAGGCTGCCGAACTACTGGAGCATTTTCGCTTTATTCCGTCGTGGCGCATCGACGACCTGATGATCAGCTACGCCACCGATGGCGGCAGCGTTGGCCCACATTGGGATCAATACGATGTATTCCTGCTGCAAGCCGAAGGTCAGAGAGAATGGCGGGTTGGCCAGATGTGCTCAGAAAAAAGCAGCATACTTGAAGGCCCGAGCGTTAAGATTCTCGCCGACTTTACCGAAAACGAACGTTGGGTACTGGAGCCGGGCGATATGCTTTACCTGCCGCCCGGTCTTTCCCACTGGGGCATTTCTCAAGGCGAGTGCATGACCTACTCTATTGGTTTCCGGGCACCTTCAACGGCAGAGCTACTCGAGCGCGCTATCGACACCGCGCTCCCAACCTTAACGGAAGATAACCGTTACTCAGACGCGAGCTTAAGTCTTCAGCATTCGCCGGGTGAGATCACTGATGATGCTGCCGCGCGCCTTAAGTCTCTCCTCGTCGACGCACTCAGTGATCCCGCCCTGCTCCAAGCAACGCTCGGGCAGCTTATGACCGAGGCAAAGTATGAGGAGCAAGCCCCCACCTTTGATACCTCTGAACAGGGTTGGGCAGAAACTGTTTCAGCACTGCAAGAAGCTGAACAATGGACTCGCCATCCTCAGGCGCGCTTCGCCTATAGCATCAACGACACAGGCGCCGCTTTTTACTGCCAGGGCGAAATCGTCAATCTACCAGCCTCCGCTGGCAAGTCCCTTGAAGTGCTATGTGACGAGGCGAGCTACGACAGTCAATCGCTTATCGAAGCCTTTGACGACTCACACCTTAAAACCTTATTAACCAGTTTAGTGTTCTGTGACCTGATTGTTCCTGTTTAAGTCTGCCTCAGCTTGATGATTCACACTTAAGCAGCCATTCTTTTTATCAGAGACCAGAATTTTTGCAGATAGACAGGGAAGCAACGACTTGGAAATTCGCATCACAGACTGGCGGGCATCCCGCGACATCATTCGTAAAATCCGGGAAGAAGTGTTCATTAAAGAACAAGATGTTCCGCCCGAACTGGAGTGGGATGAATTCGACAGCGAAGCAATTCACTTTCTCGCTCTTGAGGGAAGAAACCCGGTCGGCTGTGCCCGCCTTATGCACAACGGTAAATTTGGACGAATGGCAGTGCTCAGAGAATTCAGGAAACAGCACTGGGGCTCCCGACTGATTAATGCCATTGAAGATTTTGCTCGCAACGAATTAAAAATACGCGATATACGGGGTGCGGCTCAGGCACATGCCATCCCCTTCTATCAGAAGAATGACTTCAATATTGAAGCTGGTTTTTTCGACGACGCAGGTATCGCACACCTGAACGTATACAAAGCCCCAGGTGCACCTGAAACCAACTATGTTTTTCGTCCTGGCCGCGATAAAAACATTTACCCGCAGAACGATTTAATTTCTCTCGTCGGGTGGGTAGAGATGATTCTCGCCATGCGTCCACGCAATGCGCTCATTACCTGTACCGATTTAACCCACCCGCTATGGTGGAACAAGGCAGCACTGCATGCCGTCCGCGAATTTGCCCTGGACTCACATCGGCGCCGGGTGAAAATCCTGATTCCCTCCGAAAGAGGCGGGATAAATCGTCACCCACTATTGCGGCTTCAGCAACGTCTGAGCAGCCGGATAAGCCTGAGAGTAACTCCTGAAGTGCAGGATGACCTGCTCATTACAGGCCCATGGGGGTTGTTACAGCTCACCACTGAAACTCAGGGAATTGCGACGATGGGAGATGCCAGTCGGGTCAAACGCATGGAGGCCTACTACAAACCGCTCACAGAAACGGGCCAACGACCAAGAGAAGCGCGCAGGCTATCAATATAACCTGCGGCAAAATTATCTAAGCAAGCCCCAGAAAGCGATAGCATGACAGGCACTGACGACCAGAGTCAGTATCCATCTCATCGTGCGGTAGTCTCGTTTATAGCTCTGGCGAAACACCGGTTGACGCTCAAGCCACACCAGCACCCAATACCCGAGCAATAAGCCGGGCAGGCCCACGATATGAGGGACGAAGTACATCAGCCAGCCCCACAAAAACACACCGATGGATAGCCCCAGCTCAGCGGCGGAAACGTGATCGCGGTGCGCCTGCATTACACCCCAACATGCCCCCGCCATAAAGCTCAGGATTAACGCCGAGTACAAGGTGAAGAAATCGGGCGCCCACGCACTCCCGGCAAGCACAGATAAAGAGAAAAAGATGAACGGGATCAGCCCCGCGTATCCCAACTTCTGGCTAATTCCGTTCATAGTAACCCCATAATTTATTTGTGATGGCCTGCCTTCAGGATAGCAGCTACACGCTCAACGTCATGCGGCGTATCAATGCCGTGACCCGGTGCCTGATCAATAACCGACATATGAATACCGACGCCATACCAAAGTGCCCTAAGCTGCTCCAGTGATTCGGTCAGTTCGATCGGACAAGGTGCCATCTCACGATAATCATTCAGGAACGATACACGGTAGCCGTACATACCAATATGACGGTAAACAGGCATTCTACCGGTCACCTCCTCCTGGCTCTCTTTGTACAGATCGCGATCCCAAGGAATCGGTGCACGGCTGAAGTACATCGCAAAGTGTCGCTCGTTCAACACGACCTTCACCACATTCGGGTCAAACGCGTCATGTGCGGTTGTGACCGGCGTACACACCGAGCTCATCCCAGCATCCGCATTTTGCAACAGCCCCTGCGCTGTTAACTCAATCAGTGATTTGGGAATCAGCGGCTCATCTCCCTGGAGATTCACAACGACCGTATCGGCCGGCCAACCCTTTAAAGAAACCACCTCAGCAATGCGCTCGGTGCCGTTCTCATGATCAGGCGATGTCATCACCACATCAGCGCCAAAGCCGCGTGCAACATCAGCAATTCTGTCGTCATCAGTCGCGACAACCACATCTTCAGCACCCGCTTCGAGCGCACGCTCGTACACGTGCTGAATCATTGGCTTGCCAGCCAGATCAATCAGTGGTTTACCCGGCAAGCGGCTTGATGCGTAACGCGCGGGAATGACGATTTTATATCCAGACATCATTTGACCTTATAGAAGTCTTTGTACCAGTCAACGAAGGTGCCTATGCCATCCGCCAACGGAGTGTTCGGTGCGAAGTCGACGTCAGCAGCCAGGTCATCAACATTCGCATACGTCGCCAGTACATCGCCGGGTTGCATTTCCATATAATGTTTATCGGCTTCGACACCCAAAGCGCCTTCAATTGTTTCAATAAAGGTGCCCAGCTCTACCGAGTTATGATTACCGATATTGTAGATTTTATACGGCGCTGAGCTGCGTGAGCAGTCACCAGATTCTGGCGTCCAGTTCTCAACCGACTCCGGCGCTTTCATAGCAATACGCACAACGCCCTCAACAATATCGTCGATGTAGGTAAAATCACGCTGCATCTTGCCGTGGTTAAAGACATTAATCGTTTTGCCTTCAAGGATGGCTTTCGTGAAACTGAAGTACGCCATATCCGGACGCCCCCATGGGCCATACACCGTAAAAAAGCGTAGTCCGGTGGTCGGCAAACGGTACAAGTGTGCATACGTGTGAGCCATCAGCTCATTCGACTTTTTCGTTGCTGCATAAAGAGACACTGGATGATCCACACGATCACCGGTGCTGTACGGCAAGTGCGTGTTCAGACCATACACCGAACTGGATGAGGCATAGACAAAATGCTCCACCTCATGGTGGCGGCAGCCTTCCATCACATTCACGAAGCCGATCAGGTTACTGTCCACGTAGGCGTGAGGATTCGTGATGGAATAACGTACACCCGCCTGAGCAGCTAGGTGAATAACACGATCAAACTTATGCTCATTAAATAACGCGGCAACCGCATCACGATCGGCCAGCTCCAACTGCTGAAACTGAAAACCACTTAACGGCTCCAGCCACCCCAGGCGGCCGTGCTTAAGTGCAACATCATAATAGTCATTGAGGTTATCGACACCAATAACCTCGTGACCCATTTCAACCAGTTTTTTACTGGTAAAGGCGCCAATAAAACCGGCGGCGCCCGTGACTAAAATCTTCACTTTTTATTTATCCTTAGCGTCATTAAGACTTTCAAACTCTGGCAGCATCGCCTTAATGTAAGCCTCTTCTAACGGCATACGACTGCCCAAAACGATATCCGCGACTTCACGCGCAACCCCCTTCCCGCCCGGAGCCTCGGTGATCAGATCTGCACGATCACGAACCATCCAGAAGCCGTCTGCCGGAGATATTGCAAGACCAACGCGAGTCATGACCTTCAGATCAATCACATCATCGCCGACATAACAGACCTCTGAAGGGTCAACCATCAGTTCATCCATCAAATCAGCCAACACCGGCCATTTATCTTTGGTACCGGGAAAGAAGCGATTGATACCCAGATCCGCCGCCCGTTTCGCCAGTGGCGCCGAGTCTTTCGCAGAAATAATGGCAGTATCAATATCAAAGACATTCAGCAGTTTGATTCCCACGCCGTCTTTTACGTTGAAATGCTTAACCTCTTCACCCGAGGCGGAATAACTCAAAGTGCCATCAGTCAATACGCCGTCCACATCAAATACGACAAGACGAATTGCACGGGCTTTTTCTTTAATTGCGTTGGGGAGATGAACCATACCAATCACCGCGATCGAAAGTACCAATTGTACCGACTCCGGCAAGTGATTGGCAGGGTTAGTGCGGGCGGAATCAGGTTTTATGCAACAATTGCGATAAGACCTGAGACTGGATATTAAAGCGAAACAAAAATAGGAATGTAAGCCAACACGGCTTCGAAATAACGTTCAGAAATAAAGATGGCATCCCCAAGGGGATTCGAACCCCTGTTACCGCCGTGAAAGGGCGGTGTCCTAGGCCTCTAGACGATGGGGACACAAGGACAAGCAAGAAGGTTTTGGTGGAGCCTAGCGGGATCGAACCGCTGACCTCAACACTGCCAGTGTTGCGCTCTCCCAGCTGAGCTAAGGCCCCGTCTCAAAACGTGCGCGAATAATAATGACACCCCCCGGCCGTGTCAACTGTTTTACGGAAAAAATTCACATAAACAACAACTTACAACCACCACTCAAACAAAAAAGGCGGCTTAACAGCCGCCCTTCCCGTTCAACTGGTTGACGAACAGATCAACTATCAGCCTGTGCGTTCTCGATGGCGATAAGAAGCGACGTGTACTCTTTTTCGAGCTTCTTCAGCTTCTTCTTACCCGGTGCACCGAGCACATCAACGGCATGGCGCACACGAGCACGGCTCATGTCCGGCCCCAGCAATGCCATAGTATCGAGCACCGAAATAGTTGAAGACGTACCCGCAATCGCAATAAAGAACGGATAAAGAAAATCACGGATTTTCACATCCATCTGCTTCGCCAGCCCGAACAACGCCTGCTCAATGTTTTCTTTTTCCCAGTGACGAATTGCCTCAAGTTGCCAAAGGCCCATCTGGAGGATATTCGTCGTTGCTTCTGTATCGAGGACTTTGTGCTCAAAGCTTTCGGGTGTCAGAGGCGTCATGCCCGACAAAAAGTGCCCGGCCAGCGGCGCAACGTCAGAGAAAACTTCGACCCTTGGCTGTACATGCGGAATCAGCGGCAGAACATTTTCAGAACGGAAGCCCCACTGAGCGAACTTCTCAACGAACTGCTCAGGAGACAATTCACGCAGCCACAGGCTGTTAAGCCAGCGCAGTTTCTCTACATCAAATACCGGCCCACCCAGCGACACCCGATTAATATCGAAGTTACTGAACATCTCGTCACGGCTGAATTTTTCGCTCTCATCCGGCATCGACCAGCCCATGCGCCCGAGATAGTTCAGGACGGCCTCAGGCATAAAGCCCATGCGCTCGTAGAACATGATCGACGTTGGGTTCTTACGCTTACTCAGCTTGCTCTTGTCCGGGTTGCGCAGCAGCGGCATATGGCAGAGCTCTGGCATGTCCCAGCCAAAGTACTCATACAGCAGCTTATGTTTCGGAGCCGAACTGATCCATTCTTCGCCACGAATCACGTGGGTAATGGCCATCAGGTGGTCATCAACAACGTTGGCCAGGTGGTAAGTCGGCATGCCATCGGATTTCATCAGAATCTGAGCGTCGACTTGAGCCCAGTCCAGCTCAATCTCGCCACGCAGCATGTCTTTGACAAGACAAACACCCTCTTCCGGGACGTTCATACGCACAACATAAGGGGCACCCGCGGCTTCGCGCTCGTTCACCTCATCATCAGGCAATGCAAGATCAGATACCTTCAGAGCAGTTTGATTACCGCTTTCCTGCTTTTGCTGACGTAAGGCATCCAACTCTTCAGCGGTGCGATAACATTTAAACGCTTTGCCACTATCGAGTAGTTTCTGGACGTGCTCTTCATAGATCGCACGACGCTCGCTCTGACGGTATGGCCCGTAATCGCCACCGACATCAGGGCCTTCGTCCCAGTCCATGCCCAACCAGCGCAAACTGTCGAGAATCGCTTGCTCTGATTCAGGCGTGCTGCGTACCTGATCGGTATCCTCAATACGTAAAAGAAATTGCCCGCCGTGCTGGCGCGCAAATGCGAGGTTAAACAGAGCAATATATGCGGTACCTACATGGGGGTCGCCGGTAGGAGACGGCGCAACGCGGGTGCGGACAGTCATGGGGGATCTCGGTTAACTCAAAACTGCCGCGATTATAGAGAAATACTTGCCCGAATGCATGGCGAATACGGGGCGAATCCAGCGTCGCCCCAAAGATAATCAGCGTGCGACGGCTTCCTCAATTTCAGTGAGAGTGGCAATCACTTCCTGGCTCGCCGTCTCCATCGCCTCCAGGTACCCCAACATCGCATCCCGGTTACCCTCTCTATGAGCCTTCATAGCCTTGAATCCATTTTCATGCACACCCTTGTGCGGCGCATCAAGACGACGGTACGCACTGAGATGACTGTACTTTTCTCGCCCCTCACCTTCTGCGTACCACTTACCCAGACGGCACATAGTATGGTCGGCAAGTTCAGGCAGTTCGACGTCCTGGCTTTGGCTTATGGCTGCATAAACCTGCCCCTTCCAGACGATATGATCCAGTTTTACTGTCTCAAGAAAAGACTCCGCAGATGTCCGCTCAAAGCTCTGACACACCTGGCCGGCAACCTCGCCAACTTCGTTGATATGCGAAGATACAGTACCGACCTCCTCCGAGAGTACTGCGCCACGTTCACCGAGGGCAGCAATGCCGCGAGCAACGCGGTCAACTTCGCCTCCGATGGTAGAAATCAGGGCATCAATTTCTGCCGTCGCGTCAGCAGTGCGTTGCGCTAACGTGCGTACTTCATCCGCAACAACGGCGAAGCCACGCCCTTGTTCACCGGCACGGGCCGCTTCAATAGCAGCATTCAGCGCGAGTAAATTCGTCTGTTCAGAGATGCCCTTAATGAGACTGACGAAATCTTCAATCCCTGATGCCACTGATTTCAGCCCACCAACAGCGGTGGAGGCCTCTTGAGATTCATTCTGGATAATGTCGAGAGATTCGGTGAGGCGCCCGAGCGTTGTCGATATCTCACTGACACGCGCCAGTGAGGCCTGAACGCTTTGATTCTCTTCAGTGAGTCGGGTTGCCGAGCCAGCCATGGTATTGCGGATACTGTCGATTGCATCTGTAGAACTGAACCAGAGGGATTGAAGGTCTTTGACGTACTGATACTGCGTCAGGCCAAATTCACAGCGCATGTCAGCAACGACTTTAACTTTGTGAAGAAGCTCGTTCTCCTGCTCCAGCTTATGAATATGCGCGTCACATTCGGCGGATGGAATTGTCTCTACTACTTTTTTAGGCGATCGAAAGAACACGAGCAGCTCCAGAGTAATACTAAAAAGTTCATCATCCAGAAAGCTTAGTTGAGTTCAGGGGAAATGCTATCAAACGCGCTGGCCGTCAGGCCTCTGACTTACTGACTTCACGTTTCATAAAGTCTGCAGGCTTCTTACCCGTCCAACGCGTAAACGCCCGCGAAAATGACTGAGACGAGCTAAAACCGAGCAACTCAGAGAGCTCTGCCACTGAGTGACCACCCCGAGCGAAATATCCACGTGCGAAGCGCTCCCTGATAACGTCCATTTCTTTCTGATAGGTCGTGCCATCCTCAGCGAGCCGGCGGCGCAACGTACGCCCGCTCATGCCGAGTTCGCTGGCAGCTCGCTCCAGCGATGGCATTGCGCCGTACGAACGAACAAGAAAGTGGCGTAATCGAAGCGGTAAAAACTGCATTGCCCGTGTCGGGATACGCTGGAAAAGTGATTTTTCTGCCGTCATCGCCATTAGCCGGTTGGCCAGGGGTAATTCAAAATCCGCACTGCCCGACTTTCGGATTATCCGGGTCTGAGCACAATCAAACCGCACCGGGCATTTAAAATACCGTCGATATATATGTCCCCACTCGGGCTCAGGGTATGAGAACTCAACCGCGACAGGCTGAAGTTCAGGAACGCGACCCACCAGATCTCTGACAATGTTGTAAAAACTGATGCTATTCAGTTCCATAAAGTAGTGGGTATACGGTGCCAGAGATATGTTTTCATCGATGGCCAACCAAACAAGTCCATCAGCCTCATGCACAGACATCTCGAGAGGAGGAAAAAGCTCACGACAGAGGCGCGCAGTCATTTCACTGCACTCCCGCAGCGTTGGCTGAGTTACACAGGTCAGACCTGCCAGCCCATGATGCGACACCGTCATGATATTGCCCACAAACAAACCCAGATACGGCATATTCATATGCTGTACGGCAATATCTGTTAACCCAAGCACCTGTCTTGCTGTAAGAAAGCGCTCTGAGATATTGCCCTCTGCCAGGTTTACTCCCACGCGACGAAACATGTCCTGATGATCCAACCCCATAGAAACCTGCATTAGCTTATTTAGCTGGACGGCCCTCTCATCTTCACCATAGAGAGGTGCTGCCATTCCGACTTCAGGTTTCTGGGCGATATTAAAATAAGTAAGGATATGACCAAGGGGGATGCAGGGGGTATCAAGGTCCATAGGTGTTCCAGCCAATACGTCGATACCGGAACATAGCAATCAGCTAGTGAGAGTTCAATATTGGCGTCCATGCCTGTCAGACAGCCACTTCAGGCGCAGGGGCAAGAGCCGCATATGTAAGCGGCCCAAGGTAACAGAACGAGTCAGGATGCTTTAATATTGAACTCAGAGCCAATTCTGCGCGCTTCTTCTGCTGCACGACTTCTGATCCTGTCTTCATCCTCGTACATCGCTGAAATAATTCTCAGCTGAATACGCTGAGCCTTCTCAACGGACATTTCCTGATTCTCAATACGCTGAGGGATTCGCGACAGCACAGCCTCACTCAACTGTTCCTTCTCTCTTTCATCAGAAGCAATTTCGAGCGCTTCCAGCTGTTTGTTAAACCGAAGCAGATTTACCAAACGCAAAAGCTCCTGCTCAGGTTCAGCGTTGCGCCCTGCAACTGCTCTGAGCATCAGCCACTCAGCGGGCGATACAAAATCAGGCCGGCTATCCAGAGATTTCAGTTCACCGGCGTCGCCAGCCGTATCTCTGACCGCAGAGAGTGCCACACTCTGCATTTCAAGAAGCTGATCTGGCGTCATCGCGGCAAGATCCTTCTGGGAATACTCCGGCTTGCTGATCACTTTTACACTGGAGGAGTCCCGAACAACTTCTGAAATTACTGGAACCTCTGCCCTGAAAACATACAGGCCAGCGGCAATAGCGGCGACTGAAACAATGGCTACTTTCCACATACTTACCTCACTACATATTCAGCAAATGAAAGGCAAAAAACCGGGGAAGGCACAAGGCCCTCCCCGGCTCAAGCAACGATCCAAGGGGAGGATCGAATCAGAGACGGTCTGGTGCTGGTGGAACCAGACGGAAGCTGTATTCCTGACCTGGGCCTGCCACGAGAGCATTAAACAGAGATGTCATCCAACCACACTCAAGTTCTGCAAACTCTGTCTCACCTTCGAAGACGATACCGCCCGCACCGAAGTCAGCAATAGGCCCTTCCCAGTCAAGGTCAAAGTTCGCAGGCTCAGTGGTTTTACAGTTAAATGGCAGCTTCAGCCAACCGAAACCAGCAGCGTTAATAAGAACGTTTGCCTGTGTTGAACCATTAATCGCCAGAATGCCATCACGGCTCAGACGGTTAGTCGCTTCGATCTGACCAACAGGCTCTACTGACAGTGAAACGTCCAGATTGACCAGAATGTTCAGCTCGGCTTCGAAGTCAGGCACATACAAGTCACCTACAAGGCTCTCATCAGTGATGTTTGCATCCGCAGTAATGGTCGTATCTTCAGGAAGTTCAACCGTCTGATTCAGAGTCGCCAGCTGCAGCTCTGCATCCAGATTCCACTCGTCCAGAGTTACGATAAAGTCACCGCCACCCGGGTTCGCATTAGACACTGGGTTCTGCTTCAGGCTGTAACAGCTGTTACGCGGGTTCTGACCAGCAAAACGCTCATCAAGCCATGTAAGCACGCCAGGCGCTGCCTGGAACAAGGTCACGATATGCTCGCTTGGGTATACATCGTAAGTCACTTTATCGAAGCGACCGCAGTAGTCTCGCTTCAGTTGTACGCTCTGCTCAATCGGAATGAACTCATCCGCAGTACCGTGGTACAGAAGCACAGGAACGTCTGCACCATCTTCACCGAGGTTCTGGTCATTAATACGCTGGCCAATTGCTGGAACTTGCAGCAGCTCGTCCAGATCTTTGTTGCCTACAGTGTATGAGCTCAGTGAGTCGTTCATGTAGTCGAACAGAAACTCAAAAGTACACTTGGTTTTGTAGTCTTCAATAGCAGCCAGACCATTAGCACTTGCCAGGTCGTTCACTGGGATATCATCAGGGTACTGTTCAGACAGACCGATAATACCGCCCAGGAGGAATGAAGCACCGGTGCTGCCGTTAAGGTAATCAGCGACTACAGGGAAATCCGCCGGAGTACCACCAGAAGCAACACCTACCAGATCCAGGTCCGGAGCGTATTCATCAGCAATCTGACCTACCCACGCAGCCGTCTGACCACCCTGAGAGAAACCCCATACAGCAGCAGGAGCGTCAGCACTGATGCCAGCACGAGGAATCTGAGAAGCCGCGCGGAAGATATCGAGTGCAGCATGTGCCTGAGACTCACCTGCCAGATAAGTCGGTGTAGCACCTGTGGTGTAACCTTCGTAGTCAGTCACGAGAACGGCATAACCCTTTTCGAGAGCAGCACGAATGTTACGCGCTTCGTAATCAGTGCCAGCTCGCATCTGCATAGAAGGAGCACAGCTCTGCTCCAGACCATGAGTACCAACCGCGTAGCTCAGAGTAGGACGATCACCTGAGCCTTCCCAAGGCTTGCTGGAAACCAGAACGGTACCAGTGACAGCGTTCTGCGCACCCAGAGAATCAGTAGAGCGGTACATTACGTTGTAAGCTTTTGCCAGAGACGCACCAGCACCGAGGTTGACTGACGTTTCACGGTACCAGATCAGGTCACCATTCTGCGTAGTATTGATTGATGGAACTTCATAGAAGTCCATGCCGGATGGACCTTCAACAGCAGCGTTAGCAGCTAGCGGAGACAGCAGTGCTGCGCTCAGAGCGATGGTGCTTGCCTTCAATTTGAAGTCAGACATATGAGATCACCTTTGAATATCATTATTTTTATAATGGTCGGTAGATTCCGAACCTGTGATCTACTCTAAGTCGTTAACCCGACCGTCTGCTCGCATTTGCTGGACAGTCATCGGTCTGAAATGGCCACTATCAGATGGTGTTTTCGGCCACCTTCGACCGATGGCCATTTATGGTTATGTCCTGGCCTGAATTGACGCCATATACTCTTTTGGTGACATATCCGTCCAGCGCCGAAACGCCTTAGCAAACGCCGAAGAATCCGCAAAACCTAAGAGATGTGCGAGCTCAGTAATGGAATCTCCACCCCTGGCAAAATATTCACGAGCAAACTTCTGGCGCACGAAGTCGAGTTCTTGCTGATAAGAGGTTCCATCATCCTTCAACTTTCTTCTCATAGTTCGCCCGCTCATCCCGAGTTCACTGGCCGCATTTTCCAGGGATGGAAACGCCCCATAATAACGGATGAGCAACCTCCGCAAGCGCAGCGGTAAATACTTCATTGCGCGGGTTGGGATATTTTCAAAGAGCGACTTTTCGGCAGTCATCGCCATCAGGCGATTCGCAAGCGGGAGTTCATACTCAGCAAGCGATGCCTTTCCGATAATCCGCGACTGGTGACAGCCAAAGACAACCGGGCACTTGAAGTAACGCCTGTAAATGTGGCCCCATGCGGGCTCGGGATACCCCAGCTCCACTCTCACAGGCATCAGCTCCGGATCATTGGCCACCAGGTCGCGAAAAATGTTGTAAAAACTGACCATGTTGAGTTCCACAAAAAAGTGGGTGTAGGGCGCCAGTGACGTATTCTCTTCAATAGAGAACCAGCCCTCGTCACCGTCGAGGGTGATGCTCATCTCCAGCGGGGGAAACAGTTCGCGGCAATAACGTACAACTGCCTGACCGCAGTCCCAGAGTGTCGGTTGCGTCACCGCTGCAAGGCCCGCCATACCATGGTGGGAAACTGTCATCAGGTTGCCCATCGGTAAACCAATGTAGGGCATATCCAGGGCTTCAATAATTTGACCGACCAGGTTGAGCACCTGCCGGGAGGACACAAACATCCCAACACCATCTTCATCGCCTAAGTCGACGCCCGCGCGTGCATACATGGCCGAAGGCTCCAGTCCGGTGATTGCCTGCATCAGCTCATCGGGGTTCTCGGGAGTAATCCCCGTGCGCTTCATCAGCCAGTCGGCATCGACTTCGATGGACTTCTTCAGGTTGAAATAGGTCTGGATGTGACCCAGCGGTATGCATTTTGTGTCGAGATCCATAGTCCCTGCTGCGCTCTTGTTGTTTTTGCTTTGCGCTCACCACAAGAATACACGCCTGTTTTTCAGCGCGACAACATCCATCGGCCATAATTTCGGAGTAATGGCCACATTTAACCGAAACTGTGCCGCAAGAAACTTAAAGAATAGACATACAAAATGAGATTAGAGAGAAGAATCAGCAAGTCGCCGGCCAGAAAAAACCGATTCGGAGCACCACGGGTGGAGTGTGCGTTACGCACCTGAACGCCAGCCAATAAAAAACCCGGCCAATTGACCGGGTTCTTTGAATTAATGGCGGTGAGGGAGGGATGACTTACGCCCTTCGGGCCGTCGTCGCAGGCTCCGACGTTGTTTCGCTTCGCTCTACTCGAACCCAGCGAGGGTTCTCACCCTGCCCTCACTGGTCACTGGCAACCTGAACGCCAGCCAATAAAAAACCCGGCCAATTGACCGGGTTCTTTGAATTAATGGCGGTGAGGGAGGGATTCGAACCCTCGATAGGGATAAACCTATACACGCTTTCCAGGCGTGCTCCTTCAGCCACTCGGACACCTCACCTTGTTCGTCTACGTTGCCTGATAACAGGCTGTAAGTCGCACTTACGCGTGCTCGTTACCGTCGTCGTAAACTCCGACGTTCTCTGCGAGTCATCCAATAGGACACCTCACCAGCGCCGCGCACTATACGCATGGCACTGTACGAGGTCAACCATTACTGGCTAATGCCTTGTTTTTTAACTGATTTCACCGGTCCAGGCAGAGACGTATTCAGACAGGTCTACCTCAGGGACGGGTTTTGGCGTCGTATTAATATGGCCAACATAGAGGAAGGCTGTAATGACATCATCAGGGCGTAACCCGAGTGCTTTACGAACACCTTCACATTCGGCCATAGCGCCAGTGCGCCAGATAGCACCAAGCCCCATTGCGTATGCAGCGTTAAGCATATTCTGTACGCCGGCGCCCGTAGACAGTAACTGCTCATCCCGAGGGACCTTTGGATGCTCTTCAAGGTGAGTGATGCCGACGATCACCAAAGGGGCCCGTAGCAGCATATTCTTGACCTTTTTGGCTTTCTCCGGTGAGAGGACTTCACGGCCTGCCTGGTATTTATAGAAAATCTTGCCAAGCTCTTCTCTGGCCTCGCCTTCAATCGTGAGGTATCGGCTAGGCCTCATCCACGCGTGATCCGGGGCTCTCATTGCGGCTTTGAAAAGGACCTCTTTTTGCTCTTGAGTGATGTCAGGTCCGGTGAGCTGTGCCACCGACACTCGCTCGGTTATCGCTCTAATTGCGTCCATCAGGGCTCCAATGTATCATTACAGGCCATGCGTAGGTATTTACGCAGTATTGTGACAAATGGGTCAGGGTCTTGCCGTGTCGTCAGAATGTCTATATAAGTATGACTAAGGCAAAGTTATTAGTTCCGCCCCGCTCCGCCACATAATAATAAACAATCGGTGAAGTTACATGTCGAGTTCGCAGGCCCAGGCGCAGTTCCACGAAACGACGCTACCCAAACAAGATTATGTTGCACGGATATTCGGTTATGCAGTGGCAGCCGTCAGTATCTACACGGGCATTCATTTTGGATATTTCCCGGAGAGCAGCGATGGTATAGCGATGTTCGCGCTGCTGTACCCTCACCTTGTTTACTTCGCGAGCGGCCCTTTCCGACGTCGCAAAGCCTACACAACACGCCAATTTCTGATTCACGGAGATGCTCTGCTGTGTGGCATATTCCTAGGGCTCATTAATTTCCCGATTGAGATCGTCGTTCTCTTCGCGGTGATGATAAACACCAGTTTTATTGTCGTAGGTAGTCTCACTGCCTGGGCATTCTGCATTATTTCTCTGGTATCCGGCGCAGGCGCCGCCTACCTTCTGACTGGCTATACACAGCCTGCACCTGTTCCCTACGAAGTATTTGTTGCCACCGCAGCAGGTGTCGGATTTCACCTGGCTTTGACCGCACATAACAGTTACCGACAGGCACGCGACCTCATGCGATTAAAGATGAAGTTTCAGGGCCAGGTTGAGCGCTTCCAGGCCCTCTCGCATCAGGTATCTAAATACGTAGCACCTCAGATCTGGGAGTCAATTTTCTCTGGCCGCCGCCAGGTTCGACTCGAGACTCAGCGCAAGAAGCTCGTCGTATTCTTTTCTGACATTGTTGGGTTCTCGGCACTCTCAGAGCAAATGGAAGCCGAATCATTTACCGACCTGCTCAACACCTATCTGACCGACATGTCTCATATTGCCCTCAAGTACGGCGGCACCATCGACAAGTTCATCGGCGATGGCATTATGATTTTCTTTGGTGACCCTAAAACCAAGGGCACCAAGCGCGACGCCCTCGCCTGCGTTTCGATGGCGATTGAAATGCGCAACCATATGGAAGTGCTCCGCCAGCGCTGGGCAGATCAGGGCATATCTGCACCATTGCAAATTCGTATGGGGATCAGCACCGGGTACTGCACGGTTGGTAACTTTGGTACCGAAAGCCGTATGGACTACACCATTATTGGCAAAGAAGTGAATCTGGCTTCGCGACTTGAAACCGAAGCAAGATCAGGCGAAATTCTGGTATCGCAGGACACTTACACACTGATCCGCGACAAGATCGATTGCCGCAGTCGAGGCAACGCTATCGTTAAAGGTTTCCGCGACCCCATCCCTACGTTTGAAGTGCGTGATTACCGCAATCAGGATGACTCCAACGAACGCCAGTTTGTTAAAGAGTCTGAGGGATTCAGTCTTCGCCTCGACCGCGATCAGATGACAGAAGCTGAGCGACTGAGGACAGCAGAAACGCTGGAAAAAGCAGCTCGACGCCTGCGTTTGAACCAACCTGCAGACGCCGATGACGTGACTACTGACGTTGTAACCGAAAGTTCAACGCTTCGAAAGTTTCCTCTGTCGTCCGGAATGGATTGATATCCAGCCCGCCACGACGAACATAGCGGGCATACACCGTAAGGCTTTCAGGCGCACAACGTTGCTGAATATCACGAAATGTTCGCTCAACGCACTGCTCGTGAAAATCCTGATGCTGGCGCAGCGAGACCAGATATGCCAGCAGCGACGCCTGATCTATCTCCTGCCCCTTGTAATAGATGTAAATCGAACCCCAGTCTGGCTGGCCCGTCACAGGACAGTTTGATTTGAGCAGATGGCTGCATATCCACCCGTCGAACCGACTGTCAGAAACCACTGCCAGAAGATCCGGTGATGGTGTGTAAGTCGAAATATCGACGTCGACATCATCGATACAGTGGGCGTCCGGCGCGGACGGATATACGTAATTCATCCCATGAAAATCAACCGTTACCGGGCCGCCAGCCGCGCGGGATAAATCTCTCTCCATCACCGCCTTAACGTCAGATTCACTTTCAAATCGTGCCTGGTTAAATGAGTTCAGATACAACTTGAACGATTTAGACTCAACGAGAAACGGGCTATCAGACGGCACACGAAATTCCGCTACACAAACGACAGGCTTACCTTTCGCAGTTAACCAGGAAACCTCGTAGCCATTCCAGATATCAACGCCGTAGAAATCTATTTCTGAGCGATCATCTCCCGATGCCTTCCAGCTTTCGTTCCTATCGATAGGAAATAACAAACCGGCGTCATAGTGCTCGGGATATTCAGATGTTTTGCCGAGAGGATTAGTCTCACTGTGTACTGACCCCATAATTATTGCCTCATACCTGTACCCCGTCGCAGCAACCAGATGCTGTAACTACCCAATATAAGAATAAACAAAACCAGCATCCCAAACGCGACGTAAACATTAATATCCGTCACCCCCAGCACACCGTAGCGGAAGGTATTTACCATATAGAGGATAGGATTCAGTTTCGAAACATCCTGCCAGAAATCAGGCAGCAGGCTGATCGAGTAAAACACACCACCGAGGTAGGTCAACGGCGTGATAATAAAGGTAGGCACAATCGCAATATCATCAAACTTGGTTGCGAAAACCGCATTGATAAAGCCGCCCAGAGAAAAAAGAATCGCCGACAGTAAAACAACCCCAACCATCACACCAACGTGATGCACCTGCAGGTCTGTGAAGTACAGCGACAACATGGTAACGATCACGCCCGTTGCAACGCCACGGGCCACACCGCCAGCAACAAAGCCGAGAAGAATGGTGACGGGATAAACAGGAGCCACCATCATTTCTTCGATACTGCGCTGAAATTTATTACTAAAAAAAGACGAAGAAACGTTGCCGTAGGCGTTAGTGATGACACTCATCATAATCAGCCCAGGAACGATATAGGCCATATAGTCGACCCCGCCCATCTCACCAATCCGGCTACCGATCAGATTTCCGAAGATGATAAAATACAACGTCATGGTGATCGCAGGTGGCAATAAAGTTTGCTGCCAGATTCTCATAAAACGTCGAATTTCTTTGGTAACTATCGTCTGAAACGCTACCCACTGAACGCGCATCGGGCTCATGAATTACTCTCCCGTACCAGATTCACAAATAACTCCTCAAGACGATTCGACTTGGTTCTCATACTCCGGACTTCCAGCCCTTTTTCTGTGAGCATCGTGAATATGCGATTAATGCTCTGCCCTTTTTCTACCGTAACTTCGAGCGTCTCGTCAGCCGGTGAAGAAAACTCAAAGCCTTCCAACGAAAAACCCTCTGGTAACGATTCGCAAAGATCGAAAACAAAGGTTTCAGTCGTCAGCTGGCTCAACAATTCACGCTTACTCGTACACTGAACGATTTCGCCTTTGTTGATGATGGCGATATTCCGGCACAGCTGCTCTGCTTCTTCGAGGTAGTGGGTTGTCAGAATAATGGTCGTGCCTTTCTTATTGAGATCCTCCATGAATTCCCACATCGAACGGCGTAACTCAATATCAACCCCCGCGGTTGGTTCATCGAGAATCAGGACGTCGGGCTTATGAACCAGCGCCCGAGCGATCATCAAACGACGCTTCATACCACCAGATAACATACGTGATGGCGTGTCGCGTTTCTCCCAAAGATCGAGAGCTTTCAGAAGCTCCTCGGCATTCGCGCGAGCTTCAGAGGGCTTCAGACCAAAGTAACCCGCCTGAGTCACAACGATGTCGTAAACCTTCTCAAATTGATTGAAGTTAAATTCCTGAGGCACCACACCGAGTGAGCGACGCGCTTGAAAAGCATCACCATTCACATCGTGACCCATCACGTAAGCACTGCCAGAGCTCTTCTGAACGAGCCCAGACACGATGCCCAGAGTTGTCGACTTACCGGCACCATTAGGGCCTAGCAAGGCAAAGAAATCCCCTTTGGCAACTTCAAGCGTGATACCCTTCAGGGCCTCAAAACCGTTGCCGTACACCTTGGAAAGGTTTTCAACCGCCAGGGCTGCAACCATAAACTGAATACCTTCTGAGATAGAAAATGAATAACCGACTGAAATACCACCTCGAACTGCTGAACGAAACGCTTTCTCGTATCGAAAAGGCCGCAGCAAACGAGTCAGGGGTCATAGATGCCGACATTCTACAACAATTCCGTGACGTTATTGATCAGCTCACAGAACACAGGGATTCAGCCTACGACGCCGGGCAGGATCTGTTCAGCAAAATTGGCACACACCAACCACAATTAATGCCCGCCGTAGACCGCGCGCTGCTGTGGTTCTTTGGTGGAGAGTGCATGCACTTTCTCAGCGATGAAGAAATTACACGCTTTCAGCATCTCGATGAAATGGCAGCAGAGGCCGAAGCTGAAGGCAAAGAATACGACTACCGCTCTGCGGGGCGCAGCCTGCACTGATTCTTAGCAATCAGATTACGTATAGAAGGCATTGCACACGTTACTCAGGGACACGCCGTAAATACGTCCCTGTAGGCTCGGGTGCCGTATCCCCTCGGCACACGGTCCCCGAGCAACGCGCACAATACCTTTATCTCGCCGCAATCAAATCGCACGCAATAAAAAAGCCGGCTCATTTCTGAACCGGCTTTTTCGAATTTGGAGCGGGATTAAATCGTCGGGAACGATTTAACGCGAGCGAAGCGAGTCCGAAGGACGTGCACATGGATGTGCAACGCAAAGAGGCGTAGCCGACTGAACCGCGTAAAATGAAAACCCCCCTGCACTTGCGTGCAGAGGGTTTTGAATTTGGAGCGGGAAAGGAGGCCGATCGGACTGGCGCCCCAGCTCACGACCCTGGTCGGGAGTTGAACCGCTACAAATGCCAGACAATAAAAAAGCCGGCTCATTTCTGAACCGGCTTTTTTGAATTTGGAGCGGGAAAGGAGGCTCGAACTCCCGACCCCAACCTTGGCAAGGTTGTGCTCTACCAACTGAGCTATTCCCGCAATGGCATCCCCAAGGGGATTCGAACCCCTGTTACCGCCGTGAAAGGGCGGTGTCCTAGGCCTCTAGACGATGGGGACACATCGTTTAAGTGCGTTGCATTTTAACTCCATCTCGTTGATTTGCAAGAACTTTTTTCAACAAGATGTTTGCTAACTGCCTAATTGCAAAACACCGATCCTGATTCAGCGTCATGCCACTTTCGTGTGAAATTGGAGCGGGAAAGGAGGCTCGAACTCCCGACCCCAACCTTGGCAAGGTTGTGCTCTACCAACTGAGCTATTCCCGCATTTCACACTTGAAAATGGCATCCCCAAGGGGATTCGAACCCCTGTTACCGCCGTGAAAGGGCGGTGTCCTAGGCCTCTAGACGATGGGGACGTCTCAATCAAGGAGCGCGCATTCTATGTACGTTCTTCGAAAGCGTCAATACCTGTAAAGCAAAAATTTTGTCCTATACTGTGAAAACAGCCCTACTCCCAGGAAACGTCCAATGGACAGTACAACGATGATCGCGGTCGCTATCGTCACCGGCATTATTGCCATCGCTGTGGTGACGATAAAAAGATGGATGGATCAATACCGACTGGAACAAATGCGCAAATCGGTTGAACACATTGATTCCATCAACTTGACCAGCAATGTGGGCAACAGCTTGCGCCCCTGGCTGTCGATCGAAGCTCTGCGCGCACTGGCCGAGCTGACAGACTTCCACGCTCAGCAAGTGAATACAAAGTTCATCAGTATGCCGCAACGTACCTCAAAAGCTCTGGATCAAGCTGAAGAGTGGCGAAATAACGCCGCTCCGCCCTCCCCATCACCGCTTCCCACGCAACCGAAACAAGCGAAAGAACTGCGCGATTCACTAATGGACTATCTTGAATTGATTAAAAGTGGTCATAAAGAACACGTGATTCCTACAGAATCGGCACGTGAGCGTATCAGGGAGGCGACCGTCCTTAATGCCCGCATCTGTGCCAATACTTACCAGGCCCGGGCGAAACAGTCGTTGGAGCAGAATGCACCTAATCAGGCGCTGCATTTCTTAAAGCGTGCTGAGAAGACCATTCGCAACATCAAAGATCTTCCTCAAGACCTGATGACAGAGCTGGACGCTCTGGTTGAGGCCATTGACGAACTCGAACAGCATCGCGCCAACTCAGGGCCGTCCCGACTGGCGGAAGGGGCCGATGAGCTGGCGGAGGCAGAAGAATCCTGGAAGAAGAAAACGTTCGATTAATCCATGCGCTCAGCCTTCCAGCGCTTTCAGGATATCCGCTTTCAAAGACTCAGGGGTTGTGGTCGGGGCATAACGATCAATGACCTTACCATCACGCCCAATCAGGAACTTGGTAAAGTTCCACTTAATACCTTTCGTCCCCATCACGCCTGGCGCTGCGGACTTCAGCTCGTCATAGATAGGCGCAGCATCACTGCCGTTCACATCAATCTTGCTGAACATCGGAAAACTAACACCGTAGTTTTTCTGACAGAACGCACCAATATCATCCGCGCTGCCGGGTTCCTGCTTACCAAACTGATTGCATGGAAAGCCGAGAATTACCAATCCTTTGTCTTTCAGGTCCTGGTATAAAGTCTCAAGACCATCATATTGCGGCGTAAAACCGCACTTACTCGCAGTGTTCACGATAAGTACAACCTTGCCTTCATATTCACTGAGGTCCTGATCTTTGCCGTTTAACAAGGGCATGGTGTAGTCAAGAACAGACATCGGATACTCCCATCCATTAATTTTAAAGCGGTTAAAGTAATCATACCGCCATGCGGCCACAAGTGCCGATTGAGCCCAAAGCCGTGTGCAATTCGCACAAATACCTTTAACTTTTTTCGTCTTTAGACTCAAAGGTCAAAGCAGCGGAGTTTATGCAATAACGCAATCCCGTTGGTGCCGGGCCATCGGTAAATACGTGGCCGAGGTGCGCATCACAGTGTTTGCAGACCACTTCAGTTCTCACCATAAAGTGACTGGTATCGCTGCGCTCTTCTATGTTGTTTTCATCAGCGGGAAGGCTGAAGCTCGGCCAGCCACACCCCGAATCGAACTTATCGCCCGACAGGAAAAGAGGTTCACCACAACACACGCATTTATAGGTACCCTCTTCCGAGAAATCGTAATACTGACCAGTAAACGGACGTTCCGTTCCTGCTTCACGCGTTACCCGGTATGACTCAGCACTCAGCTGCTGGCGCCATTCGTCTTCACTCTTGTTAATTTTTTTCATTCTTCCAACCACTTTCCGATAGAGCATCGTAAGAGTATGATTAATCACTTAAATTCAGTTCCGATACAGGCGGCAAAGTTCCATGGAAATCCTCAAGTCCAACAAACTGGCAAACGTGTTCTACGACATACGCGGACCAGTGCTGGATGCCGCCAAGCGTATGGAAGAAGAAGGCCATCGAATTCTGAAGCTGAACATCGGCAACCCGAAACCGTTCGGGCTGGATGCGCCTGAGGAAATTATCCAGGACGTCATCTACAACTTGCCAGATTCTGAGGGTTATTGCGACTCCAAAGGGCTTTTCTCGGCGCGAAAAGCCATCATGCAGTACACCCAGCAGAAAAAGATTCCTAATGTCGGGCTCGAAGACATCATCATAGGTAATGGCGTCAGTGAACTGATCGTCATGTGCATGCAGGGCCTGCTGAACAATGGCGACGAGGTTCTGGTGCCTGCACCCGACTACCCACTCTGGACGGGCGCGGTCAGCCTGGCAGGCGGCAAAGCCGTTCATTACCTCTGCGATGAACAATCCGACTGGTACCCAGACCTCGACGATATTCGCAATAAGGTAACCGACCGCACCCGCGCAATGGTGATTATTAACCCGAATAACCCGACGGGGGCTGTCTACCCGGATGAAATTCTGGAAGGCATGCTGCAGATCGCTCGCGAAAACAACCTGATTGTTTTCTCGGATGAGATCTACGACAAAATTCTGTTTGATGGTGTCACCCACACCTCGACGGCATCGCTGGCCGATGACCTGTTAATTATTACCTTCAATGGCTTATCTAAAAACTACCGTCTGGCGGGCTTCCGCTCTGGCTGGATGATAATCAGCGGCGCCAAGCACAAAGCGCGGGATTACATTCAGGGCCTGGAAATGCTGGCCACCATGAGACTGTGCGCCAACGTGCCATCCATGCATGCCATCCAGACAGCACTCGGCGGTTACCAGAGTATTTTTGATCTGGTCAACGGTGACGGGCGCATTGTTCAGCAGCGGGATATCGCCTACGAAATGCTGAACGACATCCCCGGTGTCAGCTGTGTGAAGCCTAAAGGTGCCCTGTACTGCTTCCCGAAAGTAGACGTCAAAAAGTTCAATATACGCAACGACGAACGCATGGTGCTGGACCTGCTTGAACAACAGAAAATCCTGTTGGTACACGGTACAGCCTTTAACTGGCCAGACCCGGATCACTTCCGCGTTGTCTTCCTGCCAAGACCAGAAGATCTGACCGCAGCGATGCAGCGCATGAAACAATTCTTCGAAACCTATCAGCAGCTCTGATCCGACCAAAGGCCCGCACGCCAATGCTCGACGTTCATATTGATGATTTCTTTCGTGATGTTGCTGTCACCCTGCTCACAGGGTTACAGCAATTTCCGGCCCCAAGAACCCTCTTTGTAGAAGACGTGTGCGGGCCGGATGAGATGGACGAGTTCGGCCTTCACTCACCCCGCCACTTAGCAGCGCTGGGCGCAATTCAGTGGCTTCGCGACGAGGAATACGTCCGCTTCGGAATCGTTGACCGGCAGGAATCAGTCGATGATTTCGTACTGAGCAGCAAAGCATTCACCCGACTGCTGCGTCAGCCTGACGAAAGCGACGAACCATTGTTCCGCCGCCTTCATTCTGCCGTACAAGAAAGTGATTCTGAGTTAATAAGAAGACTGCTTCGCGAAGAATTTCTCGAAGCATGATTCAGCCGGCCTGGCCTGCGTAGCGATCAAATCGGCCGTTACCGTGAGCGGACATCAAAGCCCGCAGCTTCCAACGCATCCTGCAGATCATGCGCGCGCGCTGGCACACCCACCTTAAGATTAATGGTATCCCTGCGTAGCGGGTATTCTTTGCGCATTCGGTCAAATGATTCGCGCAGATTCTTACTGTGACGAATCACCGAGCGCATCACGCCGTCGTCGACACGTATTTCATAAGACGCACGAATCGCAGTGCGCAATGCCTGATGCACAGGCACTTCTGGTGAGAAATCCACCTTGCGGATACCCGGCTCAGGTAAGAACTGCCCAAGCTTCAGGCGCACAGGTAAACCAAAGAATTCGCACGCTGCCTGGTACACCAATTCGGTGCCGCGCATTTTTCCATCCAGAGAGTACCCGGCGATATGAGGTGTCGCCAGTGCGCAGAAATCCAATAATTCGCGATTCAGCTCCGGTTCGCCTTCCCAGACATCAAGTACCGCAACAAAATCCGGATTCTCATGCAGGTGCTTCAGCAAGGCATCGTTATCGACCACCGCCCCGCGACACGCATTGATAAGACAGGCATCCGTCATCATCTGCTGCAACTGGGCTTCGCCGATAAGATGCCAGGTCGGATGATCACCGCCCTTCTCCATCGGGGTATGCAGGCTGACCACATCGCAGGCGAGCACTTTATCGAGCGTCGTCAGCTCGCCGACGTCCTCTTCTTCTTTGAACGGGTCACAGGCGAGTACCGTCAGACCCATTTGCTCAAGACGCTGACGCAGAAGCAGGCCGACGTTACCGACACCAACAATGCCGACACTCAGATCACGAAAATCAATCCCGCGACTATCCACGACAACACTCAACGCGCTAAGCACGTAATCAACGACGGCCTGGGCGTTGCACCCCGGCGCACTGGCGAAGCCAATACCCGATTCGCTCAGGTAATCAAGATCAATATGATCAGTGCCGATCGTCGCCGTACCGACAAACTTGACCTTGCTGCCGCTAAGAAGTGCTTCATTCACCTGCGTCACCGAACGCACCAGCAGAAGATCGGCATCGGCGACATCGGCCGCCGTCATGGTTCTACCCGGAACCCGGATGATGTCTCCAAAGTCTCCGAAGAACTGATCAATTAAAGGGATATTTTCGTCGGCTACGATCCGCACTGGTGATAATCCTGATCTGACAAGAGAACGTCATTGTGGCAACTGACTGCCACAATGACAACGACTAGCAAGAGTTCAGCGTCATCGACTAACGGCAGCCACCGATACCGGCACTCCGTTCAGCGCTGCATTTCCGGTCAGTCCATCGAGGCGCGCATCATCGGTGAGCACGTTGGTATTCACCCCGCCGGCCTCTCGTGCGGTCTCCAGACGCACACCGTCGACGTTGTGGCCCCAACCATGCGGCAAGCTCACCACGCCGGGCATCACTTCCTCAGTAATCTCAGCTTCGGTCACCAGCTTTCCGACCCGTGAACTGATTTCCACAGTCCCGCCTTCGGCAATACCGAAACGCTCCGCATCCTCAGGATGAATCATCAGGCGATCACGTCTCGGCCCTTTAATCAGGCGGCGGCTGTTATGTAGCCAGCTATTGTTGCTGCGCACATGACGGCGTCCAATCAGCACAAGATCCTCGACGTTCTTGGCCAACAACTGTGGACGCACCCTCTCGAGTTCCTCCAGATACAGATCAGGCGCAAGATGTAGCTTTCTATCCCGGGTAAACAATCGTTCCGGCATGCATGGTCGCAACGGCCCAAGATCCATACCTGACGATGCGGCTTTCAGCTGTTTCAATGTCAGTTTATAGGGGCCGCGTTTGAGCATCGCATTCAGAATGCCTGACGGCTTCATCCAGCCCATGATGCCCAGTACGAGACGGCCCTGGAGACGGGTTTTCAGGCTACCACGGCCCATTCGCTTCAACAGACCGTGAATAATCTGCCAGTCTTCCTTCGCACCTTTGTCCGGTGGGAATAAAGCTGGCGCGTATTTCGCGACGTTACGGACGGCGAAACTGTTAAAGATCAGATCGTAATGGTCACGCTCCAGCGGTCCGCAAGGCGGCAAAATCACGTGTGCATGGCGGGTCGTCTCATTGAGGTAATAATCAATCGACACCATAAACTCCAACGAATCCAGCGCCGTCACCAACTGAGTACTGTTGGGCGTCGAGACAACCGGATTCCCCGCCATCGTGACTAACGCCTTCACCTGCCCTTCGCCGGACGTCAGAATCTCTTCGGCAAGCACAGATACCGGTAGCTCTCCCCCAAATTCAGGCAGACCACGAACGCGGCTCTGGTAGCGGTTGAAATTTCCGCGACTGCCGCGTGCAGCCAGAATAGCTGGCAGGTCCACCGCAGGATGAGACAGCATCAAGCCGCCTTCCCGGTCGAAATTACCACTAACGATGTTCAACACCATGATCAGCCACTGACACAGTCCGCCATACTGCTGAACTGATACCCCCATACGGCCATAACAGCTGGCCGACTCCGCGCTCAGCCAGTCACCCGCCAGCTGGCGGATAGCTTCGGCACTGATACCCGTTCGGTCTGCAGCGTGTTCAGGCGTCATACCCGCACAAATAGCGCTAAGATCAGCGGGAGTAACGTAGTCCGGCAATGCCGGTAACTGAGCAGACAGTTCATGCACCCAGACGTGGAGCACAGCCAGCAGCAGCTGAATATCCTGACCAGGACGGATAAACCAGTGCTCATCAGCAACTCTGGCAGTTTCAGTTGCCCGCGGATCAATCACCAGAACACGACCTCCGCGCGCCTGAATCCCTTTGATCCGACCACGGAAATCCGGCACAGTCATCATGCTGCCATTAGATGCCAGAGGGTTGCCGCCGATGATGATCAGAAAATCCGTACGGTCAATATCAGCAACAGGCTGCAGCAACTGATGCCCCAGCATCTGCAGGCTCGCCATGTGATGCGGCAGCTGATCCACAGACGTTGCCGAGAACTTGTTCTTTGAGCCAATCGCCTTAAGCAGCATCGGACCGAATAGCAGATTGCCGTAATTGTGAACATTGGGATTGCCGAGATACGATGCCACCGCATCGCGACCGTGCTGATCGCGGATACGCATCAGCTCGCTGGCGGTATAATCCAGAGCCTCATTCCAGCTAACTTCATGCCACTCATCGCCCCTGCGGATCATCGGCAGGCGCAGACGGTCAGGGTCTTCATGAAGGTCTTGCAGCGCCGTGGCTTTGGGGCAGATGTAACCCTTACTGAACGGGTCATCCTTATCGCCTTTAATCGAAAGAATCTGGCCATCTTCATGCCTGACTTCAATGCCACAGGTCGCCTCACACAGGCTGCAGGTGCGTTTATGCGTCTGAATAGTCATTACTTTTTTCCTGGCTGCTGATCGCCGGATGAGACCGGGCTTATTGTTCTGATTGACTATACGCGTTGCTTACCGGTCCGGAGCAGGCCAATTGTGCCAAAGTGCAGGACGACAGAATTCAGAATCCACCAGGCCGGACGCCACAGGAAACTGTCGACGATCTGATAAATTGAAAAAATATTAGAGACCTCCATCATAAATACTATGAATAACGCATATCAGGGGTACAAATACGTCTGAGCCTAAAATTCCGGTATACTCCGGCGCTACTACAAGTAGGTGATGCAGATACTTGGTGACTTTTGGCACTAAGTAGTACTGCTCACCGGACATAACTGCATGGATGCGGGCTTGCGATCACCTTAGGACGCAAGCCAGCTAAAGTGCAATGAAGTTGCAATCAAGGCTTTGAGAGAGGGTCGCAAATGAGTCTGTATTCAGAATACCTGAAAGAAATTGAGGTTCGTAAGAACGAGCTGGGGTTGAACCCTAAGCCGATCGACGGCGCTGAACTGCTGTCTGAAATCATCGAACAGATCAAAGACGTAAACAATGAGCACCGTAAAGACTCGTTGAACTTCTTCATCTACAACACCCTCCCTGGTACGACGCCTGCGGCCGGTGTCAAAGCAGAGTTCCTGAAAGAAATCATTCTGGGTCAGGCTTCTGTAGAAGAAATCAACCAGGACTTCGCGTTCGAGCTGCTGTCTCACATGAAAGGCGGCCCATCTATTAAAGTACTGCTCGACCTGGCTCTGGGCGACGACGCTGACATCGCAAAAGCGGCTGCGGCGGTTCTGAAAACTCAGGTATTCCTGTACGAAGCCGATACCGAGCGCTTGGAAGCCGCCTACAAAGCAGGCAACGCCATCGCCAAAGAACTGCTGGAAAGCTACAGCAAAGCAGAATTCTTTACCGAACTGCCAGACATCGACGAAGAAATCAAAGTTATCACCTACATTGCTGCTGTTGGTGACATCTCGACTGACCTGCTGTCTCCGGGCAACCAGTCTCACTCACGTGCTGACCGTGAACTGCACGGCAAGTGCATGATCTCTCCTGAAGCTCAGGAAGAAATCACTCAGATGAAAGAAGCTAACCCAGACAAGCAAGTTATGCTGATCGCCGAAAAAGGCACCATGGGTGTGGGTTCATCACGTATGTCTGGTGTGAACAACGTGGCACTTTGGGCTGGTAAGCCTTCAAGCCCGTACGTTCCATTCATCAACATCGCTCCAGTTGTTGCTGGTACCAATGGTATCGCACCTATCTTCCTGACGACTGTCGGCGTAACCGGCGGTATTGGTCTGGACCTGAAAAACTGGGTACAGAAGAAAGACGCAGACGGCAACGTTGTTCGCGACGCGAACGGCGATGCAGTACTGGAAGAAAAGTACTCTGTTAAGACCGGTACCGTTCTGACCATCAACACCAAGACCAAAAAGCTGCTCGACAGCGATGGCAATGTGCTGTCTGACGTATCCGACGCTTTCACTCCACAGAAAGTCGAGTTCATGAAAGCGGGCGGTTCTTACGCGGTTACCTTCGGTAAGCAGCTGCAGACCTTCGCTGCAGAGACTCTGGGTGTTGAAGCACCGGCTGTTTACGCGTCTTCAAAAGAAATCTCTCACGAAGGCCAGGGCCTGACTGCTGTTGAGAAGATCTTTAACCGCAACGCCGTTGGTGTGAACTCTGCGACGCCACTGCACGCGGGTTCTGACGTTCGCGTTAAAGTGAACATCGTAGGTTCTCAGGATACTACTGGCCCTATGACCACTCAGGAACTGGAAGCCATGGCTGCTTCTACCATCTCTCCAAGCGTTGATGGTGCGTTCCAGTCTGGCTGTCACACTGCCTCTGTATGGGATAGCAAAGCGAAGGCCAACACGCCTAAGCTGATGGCGTTCATGAACGCGTTCGGCGTGATCACTGCACGTGATCCTAAGGGTGTTTACCCGGCAATGACCGACGTAATCCACAAAGTACTGAACGACATTACGGTTGACGATCGCGCGATCATCATCGGTGGTGACTCTCACACTCGTATGTCTAAAGGTGTCGCGTTCGGTGCTGACTCCGGTACGGTTGCAGTAGCACTGGCGACTGGTGAAGCAGCAATGCCTATCCCAGAGTCTGTGAAAGTTACCTTCAAAGGCAACATGAAGCCGCACATGGACTTCCGTGACATCGTACACGCTACTCAGGCGCAAATGCTGAAGCAGTTCAGCGGCGAAAACGTCTTCCAGGGCCGTGTGATCGAAGTACAGATCGGTACCCTGCTGGCTGACCAGGCCTTCACCTTCACCGACTGGACTGCAGAAATGAAAGCAAAAGCTTCTATCTGTATTTCTACCGATGACACCCTGATCAAGTCTCTGGAACTGGCTAAGTCACGTATCCAGATCATGATCAACAAAGGCATGGAAAACGAAGCAGGCATGCTGCAAGGCCTGATCGAACTGGCTGACAAGCGTATCGCTGGCATCAAGTCTGGTGAAGAGCCTGCTCTGGCTCCAGACGACAACGCTAAGTACTACGCTGAAGTGGTTGTTGACCTCGACGCAATCGACGAGCCAATGATTGCTGACCCAGACGTAAACAACGAAGACGTTTCTAAGCGTTACACCCACGACGTGATCCGTCCGGCGTCTTACTACGATGGCCGTAAAGTTGACCTGGGCTTCGTTGGTTCTTGTATGGTTCACAAAGGTGACATGCAGATCATCGCTGCGATGCTGCGTAACCTGGAGAAGAACGGCCCTATCACGTTCAAGGCTCCACTGGTTGTTGCACCACCAACGTACAACATTGTTGACGAGCTGAAAGCCGAAGGCGACTGGGACATCCTGTCTAAGTACGCTGGCTTCACCTTCGACGATGCAAACCCGAAAGAAGCTGCACGCACCAAGTACGAAAACATCCTGTACCTGGAGCGCCCTGGATGTAACCTGTGTATGGGTAACCAGGAAAAAGCAGAACCAGGTGACACCGTACTGGCGACTTCTACCCGTCTGTTCCAAGGCCGTGTTGTAGAAGACAGCGCTGAGAAGAAAGGTGAATCTCTGCTGGGCTCTACCCCAATGGTTGTTCTGGGTACCATCCTGGGTCGCTTCCCGACTCTGGAAGAGTACAAAGCAGCGGTTGAAGGTATCAACCTGACTTCTTTCGCTCCACCATCGAAAGACCTGGCTCGCCCAGCGATCCCTCTGAAAGCTGTTTAATTAACAGTTTTTGAGGCGATTAGCCCACTGCCCTGACCTTTTGGTTGA
>MDTE01037511.1_pt1 | contig 70143 bp, 60 predicted proteins | sample 811231 | NCBI WGS metagenome assembly MDTE01 (sample SAMN05326651, study PRJNA326480) | marine metagenome | isolation source: seawater | place: Indian Ocean: Red Sea | collected 2010
AAGGAGATCGTGCTGATCGACACCGGCGTGAAGCAACTGCGACTGATGAGACGCGGGGGGCCAGGCCAGGTCTTTGCACCGTGGCGAGAAGTCGAGCTGGGGTCGCTCGCCTTCCGCAGCAGCCGTATCGCGGACCTGGACGGGGACAAGAAGAACGACCTGCTGCTGGTGGGCAATGGCACGTTTGGCGTGCTTTATAACGGCCGGGTGGCGCCACGGGTTGAAGAACTCTCATCCTATGAACCAAAGCGGAAGCAGTCTCTGCTGTCGAGCACTGTGAGCGGGGATCTCAATGGGGACGGTCGGGTGGATGTCGTCGCGATCGATCGACGAGCCCACCGCGTCAGCATCCTGGATCACTCGCCGGCCCGTGGGCTGAGACACGCTCTGGACTTCCTCGTCTTTGAACAAAAGTCATTTCGAGGCACGGGAGGCGGCGGCAGCGAGCCTCGCGAGGCGGTCATCGCTGACGTGACCGGAGACGATCGGCCTGACCTGGTGTTGCTGGTCCATGACCGGCTGCTGGTCTATCCACAGGACTCGGCCGAAAAGCCGGCCGTTGGCAAGCCGGCCGCTAAGGACTGAGTCCTGCGGCAAACTCGGCTTTCAGGCGGGCCAGGGGGAACAGCCGACCTGGGCAGGCGGTTGCTTTGATGTCGCCGTGGCTCACCAATCCTCGTCCTGGAACGTCGTGCGCCGACTGGAGATGGGCGAGCAGTCGCTTGAGCGCGGCCAGCTGAGCCTGTGTCGGTGGCTTCTTGTCGAAGTGTCCCACCAGCGCGATGCCGATGCCGTGCTGATTGTGATCACGATGGCCTGCGTGTGCTCCGTGGAGCTGATCTTTCCAGCGGAATGTGGCTTCGATGGCACCATCTGGCATGCCGTTTCCGTTTCCGATCACAAAGTGGTAGCCGATCCCGAGCCACGGCTTGCCGTTGGTGGTTCGTCGTCGGTGCGCGGCGTGGATGGACGCGACACTTCCGGCGTCGGTCGCCGTGTGGTGCAGCACGATCGACTTCCAGATGCGTGGCTTGGCCCGGGGGATCCAGGATGCGGGCACTTGGGCGGCCGCACGACCGACCGGTTGGATGGGGCTGCGACGTGTCGTCCTGTCGGCGGGGGATTCGCCGACGCGCGAGGAACTCAGGCAACCGACGACCAGTCCCGCCAGCGGCAGGCCGAGCGCAATGACCAGCCAGGCTGTCCGGCAGGACGGGGTGGCAAAAGAACGGGAGCTGGGGCCGGAAACAGGCAACGTACAGGGCCTGGCAAGGACGGATCGCCAATTCGGCCGGGACTGTAGTGGCACGGACGACCGTGTGTCAACGGGCCTGCCTGAGCCTGGTGACGGTGGCTACCACGTCATCGATCGCCACGTCGATGTCTTCTTCGGTGTTGAACCGTCCGATGCCGAATCGGAGGCTGGCACGTGAGACCGACTCGTCGACGCCCATCGCGGCCAGGACATGGCTTGGCTCGGGATCAGCGGTCGTACAGGCTGATCCACTGCTGACGGCAATGTCCCGCAGTCCCGCCAGCAATGCATCTCCGTCCACGCCCTCAAATCCCAGGTTGACGTTGCCAGGCAATCTCTGGCCGGGATGTCCGTGACGGTGGGTACCAGCCAGCCGCTTTCCGATGCTCTTTGACAGCTTGTCTGCGAGTGTCCCAATCCTGGTTGCCTCGGAGTCCAGGGATGCGGTTGCCAACTCTGCTGCGCATCCGAAACCGACGACCAGTGGCACGGGCAGTGTACCGCTACGGAGATGAGATTCGTGGCCACCTCCCTCGATCTGTGGCTGCAACCGGATTCTCGGCGATCCCCGGCGTACGATGAGCGCACCGATGCCCATGGGGCCGTAGATCTTGTGAGCCGACAGCGACAGCATGTGGACTGCGGCATGGCGGCAGTTGATCGGCACGCGGCCGGCTGCCTGGACCGCGTCACAGTGGAAAACGAGCCCGTGGTCGCGGCACCAGGTTGCAATCTCCTCGATCGGGTTGACCGTCCCGACCTCGTTGTTGGCCCACATCACACTCACCAGGGCGGTCTCGTCGGTCACCGCTCGTGCCACATTCTCGAGCCCCACCTGACCTGTCCCATCGCAGCAGATCGTGGTCATGGGATGCCCGAGTCGACTGAGCCGGGCGGCGGGATCGAGCACCGACGGGTGTTCGACGCTCGAAACGGACAGTCCACCGGGACCGGATCCGGATCGGGCCAGTCCCTGCAGGAATCCCTTGAGCGCCAGGTTGTTTGCTTCGGTGGCGCCACTGGTGAAGATCACCTCGTCGGGATCGGCACCGACGAGACGGGCCACATGACACCGCGCGGTCTCGACGGCACGCGAGGCTCGTTCTCCAAAGACATGAGACCCGCTGGCCGCGTTGCCAAAATCCTCGCTGAAATAAGGCAGCATCGCCTCGACGACCCGCGGATCAGTGCGGGTGGTGGCGTGATTGTCGAGATAGCGGGGGGACGATTCACCCGGCATGCCGAGTCCTGATGGCCGTCCCTGGCGACTGGGTTGTGGTTCAGTGTTCGCCTGGTGTGGTGTCGCCGGCCGGGGCGGCAGGTGGGGTCACCGGCAGCTCCGGGAGGTCTGTCTTGATCGACAGGTCTCGTAACTGGCGGTCGTCAACTGGCGACGGGGCTCCGCTGAGCAGGTCGGCGGCCTTCTGGGTCTTCGGGAACGCGATGACCTCGCGGATATTGTCGTGCCCGGCGAACATCATGACCCATCGGTCGAGTCCGAGGGCGATGCCACCGTGGGGCGGGGCACCGTAGCGGAGTGCATCGAGCAGGAAACCGAACCGCATCTCGGCTTCCTCCGACTCAATGCCCAGCAGGTCGAAGACTTGTTGCTGTACCACGGCGTCGTGGATACGAATGCTGCCGCTCCCGGCCTCGTAACCATTGCACACCAGGTCGTAGGACTGGGCCCGAACGGCTCCCGGATCGCTGGTCAGCTGGTCGACGTCCTCGGCGACCGGGAAGCAGAACGGATGATGCTCGGCATCCCACCTCTGCTCGTCCTCGTTCCAGCCGAATAACGGGAAGTCGATCACCCAGGCGATCTTCAGTTCAGATGGGTCGTAGAGTTTGAGTTCGGCACCAAGCCGATTTCTCAGAGCGGCCAGGGCCGCCGACGTGACAGCACCGGTGTCGGCGACGAAGAACAGCAGGTCTCCGGGTTCGGCTTGCATGGCCTCGATGACGGCCTGGTGGTGCTCGTCGCTGAGAAACTTGGCGATGGGAGAATCGAGGCTGCCATCGGCGACGCGGAAGAAGGCCAGTCCCCTGGCACCGTACTCGCCGACAAACTCAGTCAGCTCGTCGATCATCTTCCGACTGTAGGACTCGGCCGCACCCCGTGCATTGAGTCCTCGCACCCGACCTCCCGATTCGATCGTGTTCTTGAACACGCCGAAGTCGCAGGCGCCTGCGATCTCGCCGATGTCGACCAGTTCCATGTCGAACCGAAGATCGGGCTTGTCAGTGCCAAATCGCTCCATCACATCCGCGTGTGTGAACCTCGGCAGTGGCAGTTCGAGTTCTTCGCCGCGTAGTTCACGGACCAGGTGTGCCATGAGTCCGTCGATGGTCTCGAGAACGTCGTCCCGTTCGACAAACGCCATTTCGACATCGATCTGCGTGAATTCCGGTTGCCGATCGGCTCGAAGGTCCTCGTCCCGGAAACAACGTGCCATTTGCACGTAGCGGTCATAGCCGGCGATCATCAGGATCTGTTTGTAGATCTGGGGGCTTTGCGGCAGGGCGTAGAAGCTCCCGGGATGGACGCGGCTCGGCACCAGGTAGTCTCGAGCCCCTTCCGGCGTGCTCTTGCCGAGCATCGGGGTTTCGATTTCGAGGAAGTCATTGGCGTCGAAGTAATCGCGGGTGGCCTTGGCCATCTTGTGACGGAGGATGAGATTGTCCTGAAGGGCGTCCCGCCGGAGATCCAGGAACCGATGTTTGAGTCGGAGTTCCTCGTTGGGCAGATCGTTGGTCGTCGGTTCAAACGGAGGTGTTTTGCTCTTGCTGTAAACCACCAGCGACGTCGACTTGATTTCGATTTCACCGGTCGCCAGCTTCGGATTGACGTTTTCGGATCGACTGATCACTTCGCCCTCGACCCCGATCACGTCTTCGCTTCTCAGCGCCCGAGCGACAGCCTGCATCTCCTCGTCGTGCGAGAGGTTGAAGACCACCTGGGTGATCCCATAGCGGTCTCGCAGGTCGATGAACACGAGCCCACGGTGATCCCGGTAATTCTGGACCCAGCCGCCCAGCTTGACGGATTGTCCGATGTGTTCGGCTCTCAGTTCGCCGCAGGTGTGGGTGCGCAGCATGGTGGCAGGGGGGGTGTGGGGAGCGGAGTGAGGAGGGATATCCGCTGTGCAGCGGAATGGGCCATTATAGACGGTGCTGCCGGTGCGGCGAAGGCAGGGTGGCGCAGCGGCTCACGGCGATTGATCCAACAGCCTCAGTCTCGCTGGCTCAGTCGAAGAGCTTTCCAAAGACCTTGCCGATGCCGTCGCCGAGCGCCCGAAGCGGCTTTGAGGCCGTATCGAGGATCTTCCGAGCTGGCTCGATCGCATCGCTCTCGGCAGCAGAATCGCCGGCTGCGGAACCGGTGGCAGCGGGAGAGTCATCGACGAGCGGTTTCAGGACATAGCTGTCGCCTGAGGCCTTGAGGTATTCCAGGTACGTGGCGGCGACCTTGCCCTGTGCCGTGTCACCGGCGTGGATGTAGAGCCCATATCTCAGCCTGAGCGTTCCGCCACGAGAGAGGAGGGCGGGGTTGGCGGGCCGGGCTCCACCCGTGTAGGCCCGTTCACCGAACGGGCTGATGGTGAACAGCCCGTAATCCCGCACGTGGTATCGAGACCGTCGGAAGTTGAGTGGGTGATCGAACAGCGTCATGCCGACGGTCTTGCCCTCGACGGTGCCGTAGTAGTCGATCCAGTTGCTGACTCGTCCCCAGCAGGCCTTGGTGCCCATGGCACCTGTGGCATTGGTGACTGTGCCTCCCTCGCGCTCGCGCAGCTCGTTCCTCATGCGGATCCCAAACAGCCCTTCCTTGGTGTCACCAAACGTGACGGTTTTCCGCGCGGCTGTGAACGTGATGTCGTAGCTGAAAAGCCGGTTGGCGAAGATGCTGATCCGGGTGGACTCGACCACGATCGGCTTGCCGTCGTCTCCGAGCCAGTCATTGGTGACCACCATGACGGCCGGGTTGCCCTTGTGACGCTCGAGTGACACCTCGCGATTCTGGATCTTCCCCTTCTCGGCCCAGAATCTCACATCGTTGATCTCGTCAACGGCGACCCAGACCCCCTTGTGGTGCGGGTGGTCCTCCTGGTGCTCCAGCGACCTGGTGACGATCGTGCCCTGCGGTCCACGGACGGGCAGGAAGAACGGTTTGGGCAGCTTGCTGCTGGTGTTGTAGGTGGCAAACGGCTTGCCATCGATTGTCACCTCGACCTTGTCGGTGCCACGTTGCAGCAACACGGTGGGTTCGGCCCCCTGGAGTGGCGCGACGAGGATGGTGGCCAGCAGGAGGCCGGGGATACTGAGATTGGCGCGGCGGGCAAGGGACGGATGAGCGACGAGAGATTTCACGGCAGATTCCTCACGAGATGACAAACCGGTCTGCGGACTGTCATTGTGTCTTCAGGCGGCTGCGAGGTCGAGCCAACCGGTGGTTGGAACTCTTGCATCCATCAACCAGATTGTTACGGTTGGGGAAATTTGCCCCGAGCCAGACGGCGGACCCCGTTGGGATCTGCCAGAGATGACGTGCGACCGTGCCGCGCCGAGACGACATCCACAAGATCCTGATCATCGGTTCGGGCCCGATCGTCATTGGTCAAGCCTGCGAATTCGACTATTCCGGCGTGCAGGCCTGCAAGGCGCTGCGAGAAGAGGGTTACGAGGTGACGCTGGTCAACTCGAACCCCGCCACCATCATGACCGATCCCGAGACAGCGGATCGGACCTACATTGAGCCGATTACCTGGCAATATGTCCAGAAGATCATCGAGGCCGAGCGTCCCGATGCGGTTCTGCCGACGCTGGGTGGCCAGACGGGGCTCAACGTGGCCATGGACCTCGCGCGTCGCGGCGTGCTGGACCAACTCGGAGTCGAGCTCATCGGTGCCAAGGAGCACGTGATCGCCAAGGCCGAGGAGCGTGAGAAATTCAAGAAGGCCATGGTGGGGATCGGGCTCGACGTGCCACGCAGCGCGATCGTGCACACGCTCGAGGAGGCGCGAGGGGCGTTGCGAGACATTGGGTTGCCGATGGTCATCCGGCCCAGCTACACGCTCGGGGGATCGGGTGGAGGCATCGCGTACAACAAGGATGAATTCGAAGCCAAGGTCCGACGGGGACTGGAGCTTTCGCCGGTTCACGAGGTCCTGCTCGAGGAGTCGGTGATCGGGTGGAAAGAGTACGAGATGGAGGTGATGCGGGACATCGCCGACAACGTCGTGATCATCTGCGCGATCGAGAATCTCGACCCGATGGGAGTCCACACCGGCGATTCAATCACGGTCGCCCCAGCCCAGACTCTGACCGACAAGGAATATCAGCGGATGCGCGACGCGACGATCGCGTGTATGCGAGAGATTGGAGTCGAAACCGGTGGCTCGAATGTCCAGTTTGCCATCGATCCGAATTCGGATCGGATGATCATCATCGAGATGAATCCACGTGTCAGCCGGTCCAGTGCCCTGGCCAGCAAAGCCACCGGATTCCCGATTGCGAAGATTGCCGCGAAGCTCGCAGTCGGGTACCGGCTCGACGAGATTTCCAACGATATCACCCGCGAAACGCCTGCCTGCTTCGAGCCGACGATCGATTATGTGGTCACGAAGATCCCGAGGTGGACGTTCGAGAAATTCCCGGATGCGGACCCGGAGCTGACCGTCCAGATGAAGTCGGTCGGCGAGACCATGGCGATCGGTCGGACCTTTCGCGAGTCGTTGCAGAAGGCGTTGCGAGGCCTGGAAATCGGCCATTTTGGTCTCGGCGGTGGCAAGAAAGACCTGTGGGGGACTGAACAGCAACCGACGGCCGAGCAGATCCAGGAGAAACTGTCGATCGCAAATGACGAACGGATCTTCTATATCCGGTTTGCCCTGCTGTCGGGGATGACGGTTGACGAGATCCAGCAGTTGACCGGGATCGATCCGTGGTTCCTGCACCAGTTGAGGCAGCTGGCCGAATGGGAACAACGGTTGCGTGCATACCAGAGGCTCAAGGACGTTCCGGCCGAACTGTTGCGAGAAGCCAAGCGGAACGGGTTTGCGGACCAGCAACTCGCCGGCTGGTGGGACACGAGCGAGAGCGAGGTTCGCGAGCACCGGATCGGGTTGGGCATCGAGGCCACCTTCAAGCAGGTGGACACGTGTGCGGCGGAATTCGAGGCCTATACGCCTTATTACTATTCGACGTACGAAGACGAAGACGAGACGCCTGCCAACGAGGATGGCCACCCGCGGATCATGATTCTCGGAGGCGGGCCCAACCGGATCGGCCAGGGTATCGAGTTTGACTATTGCTGTTGCCAGGCGTCGTTCGCGTTGCGCGAGCTGGGCATCGAGAGCATCATGGTCAATTCGAATCCCGAGACGGTTTCGACGGACTACGACACGTCGGACCTGTTGTTCTTTGAACCTCTGACCACTGAAAACGTGCTGAATATCTGTGATCGCCTGAACCCTGACGGCGTGATCGTGCAATTCGGTGGCCAGACTCCGCTGAACCTGGCCCGCGGGCTGGAAGCCTCGGGCGTGACCATCATTGGCACCAGCCCCGACATGATCGATGCGGCGGAAGACCGCGAGCGTTTCCAGAGCATCTTGCGACAGGTTGATCTCCGACAGCCCCCCAATGGCATCGCCACTCATGTCGAGCAGGCTCGAGCGGTGGCCGACGAGGTGGGATACCCGATCCTCGTGCGTCCGAGCTACGTGCTGGGCGGACGGGCGATGGAGATCTGCTACGACGAGTCGTCATTGGTCCAGTACATGACCGAGGCAGTCGAAGCATCTCCGGATCATCCCGTCCTGATCGATAAGTTCCTGGAGGATGCGATCGAGGTCGACGTGGACGCCATCGGGGATGGCGAGATGACGTTGATCGGCGGTGTCATGGAGCACATCGAGGAAGCCGGTGTGCACTCGGGGGATTCTGCCTGCGCCCTGCCGCCATATTCGCTGTCGCCGGAAATGATCGCCGAGATCAAGCAGGCCGCGCGGCGGTTGTCGGTCGCCCTGGAAGTTCGCGGCCTGATGAACATCCAGTTCGCCGTGAAGGACGACACGTTGTATGTGCTCGAGGTGAATCCACGGGCGAGTCGCACCGTTCCCTTCGTATCGAAGTCGATTGGTTTTTCGGTCGCACGGGTCGCTGCGAAAGTCATGGCCGGCCAGACCCTGGCGGAACAGGGAGTCACGACAGAGGTCGTGCCGGTCCATACGTCCGTCAAGGAGAGCGTGTTCCCATTCAATCGGTTCATCGGGGTGGACATCATTCTCGGTCCCGAGATGAGGTCGACCGGCGAGGTGATGGGCATCGACGAGTCCTTCGCATTGGCATTTGCCAAGAGCCAGGTCGCAGCCGGGAACGACCTGCCCAGAGAGGGCCGGGTCTTCATCAGCATGGCCGGACCTCACAAGGACATGATGATCGACCCGGCCCGACGGCTGATTGCCATGGGTTTCCGCTTGGTGGCCACGGCCGGGACCGCCGAGGTATTGCGAGAGGCGGGGATCGAGGTCGAGACAATCAAGAAGCTGGCCCAGGGGCGTCCCAACCTGCTGGATGACCTGGCCAACGACGACGTGCAGTTCATTTTCAATACGCCAAGCGGCAAGGGGGCACGGACCGACGAGGGGAAAATCCGGGCGGCTGCTGTCGCGGCGGGAGTGCCGTGCGTCACCACGGCACCGGGATGCCTCGCGGTGGTTCAGGCGCTTGAAGCGATGGTGGAAAGCCCTGTGCCGAGAGTGCGGGCGCTGCAGGACTGGATGCAGGAAGTCGCGGCCCAGGCAGGCTCGAACGACTAGGCGTCCTCGCCGTCTGTTACGGTCGGTTCGAGGAGAAGGGCATCGCAAAAGCCCTGCACGCGATCGTGGTCTGACGCCGTAGCCGGATGCTCCACGAGCGGCACCAGCGATTCGGTTGACCAGGCCCGCAATTGCTCGACCAGTCCACCCGGGCCGTCGGAGTCTCCGGTGATGTGCACAACGGGAATGGTGTCGAGATCAACGAGGCTGTTGATCAGGTCCGTGAGGGCGTCCAACAGAGATGTGGTGGTGCCGAGCGAACCGCTGCCGATCACCACGTGTACGACATCGGGCTGGAAGCGGGCGAGTTGCCAATCGATGTGTTCCAGGACGGTCTCGATCGTGTTCTCGGGAGAAAGCGTGTTGACGACCACATCGAGTGAGCGTCGAAAAGTCGACCTGAGCTCGGTGGCGAAGTGATTGGGAAAGGCCGAGTCGGCCGGTGCGTCGCCACAAAACACCCAGGTGGCCGGCTGCGACTCTCGCAGCAGTTTGCGGAGAGCATCGAGCTCGGGTGGGCCGGGATGGAAGGCGCGGAGTGTCGGAACGTCCGATGTCCCGAGATCGTCCTCGGTTCGTGCGATTCCCGTTGTATGGGCTGGGGTTGCTGGAAGAACGGGGTTGGAGATGAAAGCGGAGACGAGTTCCGGCACGGCCCCGCCCACCGACTCACTCTTCTGAACAGACTTATCGGGAGCCGGAGGTGCCACACGGCTGGCGGCTTGAGCCAGCCGACGCGCGTTGCGTTCCTCGGCCTCGGCAGCCGCCTGCAGCAGCAGGCGCCGGCGCCGATTTCTCGAACCGTCAGACTGTGAAAATGCTGACCTGGGAGGCATGTGCCTGAGAAACGGGAGGGAAGGTGTGGAGTCCCTACCAACAGCATAGCCCGCAAACGTGGCTGTCACAGGGGATTGTGCGATGAAAGTCATGGCGAATTGTCGATAGGAAGCGAATGAGCCCGGTGTGGGTCGAGATGTTGATCTCTGAGTCCACCCGACCGTGGCTGTGTCAGGCAGGAGTGGGTGCGATGAGATTTGCCGGAGCACGGTGGTTGGACGAACGACGTCGAAGGCGTTTGGCCGTGGACCAGGGAGCAGATGAGATGACCGACGAACCTCGTGACCATGTGGAAGGCGGCAGCGGTGACGACAGGACAGCAGAGCCGGCGGCCCTGAGCTTGCGGGCCATCATTCCCCGATCCCCGTGGGTTGTCCTGGCTTGGTCACTGCTGTTGCTTGGTGCCTGCGACGGTGTGATCGCTGCGGCCTGGTTCCAGGCGAGCTGGCCCGAGTCGGTACGCAGCGGCATGAACCTGGTCCTCGGGGCTGAGACGCCTGAGATGGCCACCTGGACGGCCAGCCTGCTGCTGGTCGTCGCAGCCCAGTTGTCCCTGGTGATCGGGTGGGTGCGCAGCCACAGCTTGACGGATTTTGATGGCCGGTACCGTGCGTGGACTCGGGTGGGTATCAGCTGGCTGGTGATGGCCGGTGTGATCGGCACCGGTTCGCACCAGGTCATCTCGCAGCTCCTGCTCGGCCAGTTTGGATTCGAGACGGTTTGGCAACGAGAGATTCTGGGGTGGCTGATTCCGCTCTCGACACTGGTCGCCAGCATCGTGTGGGTGATGGATCGCGAGTTGAAGACCAGCAAGGTGGCCCGACTTCTGATGTGGACCTCGACAACGCCGGCCATTGCCGGTCTGGCTGTTGTCCTGGAACCCGGCTTGATCGATGTCGCTTGGCAAGAGTCCTTTCCTCAATTGCTGGCGTTCCTCCGGCTCGCCGCACTGGTGTCTGCGCCCAGCCTGCTCGTGGTCTCGATGGGTGTCTTCCTGAGGCACGTTGTGCACGTGTCTCCTGAGCCCGCAGCCAGGCGGGCTCGCAAGCAACGCAAGTCGAAGACGGAACCGGCCGATGTGGCATCGGACGAGACTCTCGAGTTGGCTGGTGATCCTGGCCATGATGACGAGGCGACCGAGGCGACCGAGGCGACCGAGGCGACCGAGGCGACCGAGGCGATGGTGGAAGAAGAGGCCGATTCGTACGAGGATGACTCGTACGAGGAATTCTCGTCGGAGGAAGAAGAGGAGGCCGCGGATCCGGAAGAGGAATACGCCGGGGCGTATTCCGAGTACGAGGAGCAGAGCGACTCCGCGTACGACGATGCTCATTACCGGATCGATGAACCCGAGCCGGACTATTCCAATGCCTTCCCCGACCCCGATGCTCTGAAGGGGCTTAGCAAGCGAGAGCGGCGGCGGCTGCGGAAGCAATGGCGAGAGCAGCAGCGCCAAATGGGGAACTAGCCACCGAACGGGCTGACGACCGGGACGTGATGCGAATTGCGGGCTCTCGTCAGCTCGGTGTGACGCGAGCCTAGAGGATGAACCGGCTGAGGTCTTCGTCCTGGGTCACTTCGGCGAGGGCGTCGTTGACGTAGGTCGCATCGATTGTCAACGTGCCCTGGCCGTCCTCGGGGGCTTCAAAACTCGCAGACTCGAGCAGTCTCTCGAGAATCGTATGGAGCCGACGGGCACCGATGTTCTGTGTGGACTGGTTGACCTGATATGCGATGTCGGCGATGGCGGCAATGCCATCGGTGGTGAATTTCAGCGTGACGCCATCGGCAGCCAGCAGGGCCTGGTATTGCCTGGTGAGACTGTTTTTCGGCTCGGTGAGGATTCTCACAAAGTCGTCGCGGGTGAGATCATCCAGCTCCACCCGGATGGGGAAACGTCCCTGGAGCTCGGGCATCAGGTCGCTGGGCCGCGACCGATGGAAGGCGCCCGCGGCGATAAAGAGGATGTGCTCGGTGTTGATCGATCCATTCCGCGTCTGGACGGTTGTGCCTTCGATGATCGGCAGGAGGTCTCTTTGAACACCCTGCCGAGAGACATCGGCCCCCCCCTTGCCTGATTCCTCGGGCCCGCAGATTTTGTCGACCTCATCGAGGAACACGATGCCGTTGTCGGTGGCCAGCCGAACAGCATCCTCGGCCACCGCATCGTCATCGAGCAGGTTCTCGGTTTCCTGCTCAACGAGGACCTTTCTCGCTTCCGAGACAGGCAGCTCACGTTCGTTGCCCTGCCTGGGCATGAACCGTTCGAGCATGTTTTGTACGTCGACATCGACCTGTTCGAGCCCCATGGTGGAGAAGACCTGCACGGGTGACTGGGTCTTTTCGACGTAGACATCCACGGTGCTGTCTTCGAGTTCGCCAGCCGCGAGCATGTTGCGGAATTTCTCACGGGTCCGTTCGTGTCTCTCCGCAGCCCGTGCCTCCTCTTCGGGATCCTCGCTGGGAGCCCATTCGGCGGGGGGAACGAGCAGGTCGAGCAACCGTTCTTCTGCCCGGGCTGCCGCGTCTTCGAGGACCTCTGCCTGTTTCTGAGAGCGGACCATGTGAATGGCCGAGTCAACGAGGTCGCGAATCATGCTCTCGACGTCGCGGCCATAGTAGCCTACTTCGGTGTACTTGGACGCCTCCACCTTGACGAAAGGGGCTCCTGTCAGCTGAGCCAGTCGCCTGGTGATTTCCGTCTTGCCGACGCCGGTCGGGCCGATCATCAGGATGTTCTTGGGTGTGACATCCCGCCTGAGATCCTCGGGAATCTGCTTCCATCTCCAGCGATTGCGGAGTGCAATCGCCACCGAACGCTTGGCGGCGTCCTGGCCCACGATGTGCCGATCCAGTTCTGCCACGATCTCCCGTGGGGTTAGCTCGGACACGCCAACTCCTCGACCACGACCTGGTCATTTGTGTAGACGTCAATGCCTGCCGCGACGGCCAGCGAGGCGCGGACGATGTCGGCCGAAGGCATCTCGGTGTGCAACACCAGAGCCCGGGCCGCGGCCACCGCATACTGGCCTCCGGATCCGATCCCGAGAATGCCGTCGGAGGGCTGAACAACATCTCCATTGCCGGTGACCAGCAGGCTGTCCTCGGAACCCACGACGATCATCATGGCTTCGAGCCGCCTGAGCACGCGGTCGGTCCGCCAGTCTCGGGCCAACTCGGTGGCCGCTCGGGGGATGTTCCCGGGAAAGTCCTTTAACCGGGTTTCGAAGCGTTCCAGCAGGGCGAAGGCGTCAGCCGTGCTGCCGGCGAATCCGACCAGGACCTGCCCATCGAGCAACTTGCGGATCTTGGTCGTGTCAGCCTTGAGGACCGTGTCACCGTAGGTCACCTGTCCATCGCCTCCGATGGCCACCGTGTCACCGCGGCGCACGGCGAGGATTGTCGTGGAATGAGACCTGGGCATGAGATGAACGTGTGTTGCAGGGACAGAGTCGCCAAGGGAGCAGGGGGCCACCGTCGGTCGGGCCCGTTCAACGGTACCAGTCGTATTGGGGACCGACAAGCAGCGGTGGCCTGTACAAGACCTGTTGCTCGCCTGAGGGCCGCGTCCGTAGAATCCGGTCAACGAGAAGAAAGTCCCGGAATGGGAAGGAGCGTGGACAATGAGTGGCGTGACACGGAGAACGGCGCTGGTTGGACTGGCGGGCGGGATTGCCGGACTGGCGGGGTGCGGTGGATCGGTGCAGCTGGGTGGCGGCGGCGCGATGCATGGCAGTTTTCTCGGTGAGACTCCGCCGTCACTGGAGGCGGGAGGAACCTGGCTCAATGCCGACAAGCCACTGACGGTCGCGTCGCTGGCCGGAAGTGTCGTCTGGCTGGAATTCAGCTTCATGCACTGAGGTGGCTGCCGGATGATGGAGCCCCAGCTGGTCAGCTGGCATGAACAGTGGTCTGAGAAGGGCCTGGTGATCATCGAAATCGACAATGGGGCGATTGACACACTCGACGAGGTCGAGGCGCACATCACGAAATCCCGGATTCCCTATACGGTCCTGCACGACACGCAGGGAACCGTCTGCGATCGGTACTCGGTGATGGCGTATCCTTCGGCCTACCTTCTCGACAAGACCGGCAAGGTCATCTGGGAAGGACATCCGACCGAGGACGTTGACGCCGCGGCGAGCCGCATCGAGAAGGCGTTGGGGTAGAATTCTCCCCCGTGCCCTGTCCTACTCGGCGACGACCAGGCCGTCTCGCAGCCTGAGAATCTCATCGCCCGGCTCGATGTAACTTTCGTCGTGCGTTACCACGACGATCGTGGTTCCGAGGTCTTGTCGCAGGGCTCTCAGGTATCCCATGACCTCGCCGCCGGTCTGGTGATCGAGTTCGCCGGTCGGTTCGTCAGCGAGAACAAGCTTGGGCTGCTTGAGCAGGGCCCTGGCGATGGCCACCCTCTGCTGTTCGCCTCCGGACAATTCTCGCGGTCGATGTTCTCTCCGGCCCGAGAGGCCCACGCGATCGAGCAATTCGAGGGCCCGGGCGCGGAGTTCACCAGTCACGCCGACTGGCAGGAACGGAGCGAGAATATTGTCCAGAGCGGACAGGTTGCCCAGGAGATTGAAGCTCTGAAAGACAAACCCCACATCGTGGCGCCGAAACTGGTCCTGCTCCTCACGGCTCAATTCGTTGATCACACGACCATCCACGGTGATCGTGCCGCTGGTGGGCCGGTCAAGTGCTCCCAGCAGGTAGAGCAAGGTGCTCTTGCCGCTGCCCGAGGGCCCCAGTACGAACTGGCAACAGCCCGCGGGGACGGTGGCGGTGACGCCACGCAGGGCACGGACAGTCGAGGGCCCGATCGCAAAGTCCTTGGTCAGGTCTGCGATCTCGATCATCGCTCGTGCGTCGTGCTCGCTACCCACGTCGGATCGCCTCCATGGGCGAGAGTCTCATAGCCCAGGTCGCCGGATAGAGGCCACCGGCCACACCGAGAACAGCACTGAAGGCGAGACTGAACAGAAGCAGGCCGGGGCTGGCGTACAGCTGAATGCGGTCGGGCCAGGTGCCGTTGACGACCTCGGTTCCCAGCAATCCGAGCAGGCAACCGCAAATCCCGCCCGCGACGCCAATCAAGGCGCTCTCGCAGGTGATCAGCATCACCACGTCCCGTCGGCTCCAGCCGTTGGCCTTGAGGATGCCAAACTCGATGATCCGCTCGGTCACGCTCATCAACATCGTGTTGACGATCGACAACACGGCGATGACCACGCCGATGCCCGTCATGACACCGAGAAACAGGTTGAGGTCGGCGCTGAATTCATCAAACCGCTCGGCCCAGTCGTCAGCCGTCCGCACCTCGATCGGCTCCTCCTCGGTACCCGTGGAATCGGTCGCCGCCGCTCGGGTGCCTCCGTTGAGCCAGTTTTGCACCGCCAGCAGGAGGTCGATCAGTGGATGACCTGTCGCGATCGCTCCGACCACGCCGCTTCGTGTCTCGATCTCCCGGCCCCGGAAAGTCTCACGGATCCGTTCAGCCAGGATCTCGCTGTCGACCGTGCCGTCGGGTTCAACGTAATAGGCACACACGGTGTCGGCATCGAAGCGATGGAGCCGCCTGGCGACATCGATATCGACGATGATCGAGACATCAAGCATCAGTTGGCCGCAGTGATAGATGCCAACGATCTTGAATGCGTCTCCATCGAGATCGATCGTGTCACCGACTCCGACGTCGTGTTCCTCGGAAATCTTCTGACTGATGACAGCGTGGAGCTTGCCCCGATCCGACGTCTCTAGGAACCGTCCTTGTTCGGTCATCGCGTCGCGGTAGACGTCGACATTGAGCTCCTGTCTCTTGGAGATACTGGTGCCAAACAGGAATCGTGGTGGTGCGATCACCCGCTGTCCTTCCACAACATTGACCCGTTTCCAGACTTCCGGGTTGACGACCCGCACCCCCTCGATCTTTTCAATTTCTTCGCCCCACGCCGCAGGCATCCTGGAAAACAGCGGCAGCGGTGCCCCCGTCTGCATGATCGCCAGGCCGGGGATGCGACTGAAGGTGTCGTTGACCATCTGGTCGATGCCTTCGGCCACAGAGAACAGGCCGACCATGCCGGCAATCGCGACCGATAGCCCGGCCAGGGCAAGCAGCGACCGGAGCGGTCTGGAGACGAGATTCTGGATTGCGAATCGCCACATCGTCTCAGCAGAATAGGTCGCGACACGCCATACTGGAAGCCAGCTGCGACAGAGGCGCCGGGACCCGGGACAGACCAACGACGATGGCCGATCGCGACTACTACGAAGTGCTGGGCATCACACGGAATGCCTCGGCCGATGACATCCGCAAGGCGTACAAGAAGCTGTCTCGGCAGTTTCATCCGGACAAGAACCCGGGTGATGATCGCGCTGCCGAGAGGTTCAAGGAGGTCCAGGAGGCGAACCAGGTGCTGGGTGATGAGGAGACTCGGGCCCAGTACGATCGCTTCGGACCCGCCTACAGGCAGGCTCGTGCCGCTGGAGGTGCCCCGGGCGGGTTTCCCCCGGGAGGGATGCCCGGAGGCTTTGATTTCTCGAGCCTGTTCGGCGGCGGCATGGATCTTGGAGACCTGTTCGGCGGTGGGGCATCCCGAGGACGTCGGTCGCAAGCACAACGTGGCTCGGACATCCGCACGACCATCCAGGTTCCTTTCCAGGTCGCCGTGTCGGGAGGAGGCCACGAGCTGTCGATTCAGCCCGAGGGATCAGGTGGCCGCACCGAACGCCTGACGGTAAAAATCCCCGCGGGAATCGCTCATGGAGAAGTACTCAGGCTGAAGGGACAGGGGGGTGCGGGACAGGGGGGTGCAGCGGGAGATCTGCTGGTGACCGTGCACGTTGCCTCGCACCCCTGGTTCCGGCGCGATGGCATGAACCTGCTGGTTGATCTTCCGGTGACACCAGCCGAGGCTGTGCTCGGCGCGAGAATCGAGGTACCCACGCTCGATGACGGGTTGGTCCTCGTGTCCATTCCGGCGGCGACTTCCAGCGGTGCCAGGTTGAGACTGAAGGGGAAGGGCATCCGCCATGCCAGGTCGGGGGAGGTCGGGGACCAGCTGGTCGTGGTCAAGATCGTCGTCGGCGAAGACCTCGATGAGTCCGAACGGGCGCTGTACGAGAAACTGGCTGAACATGAGTCTGCAGCGGGCGAGTCGCCGCGCGACGGACTCTGGAGTGGTTCATGACGTACTGCATGACGAATTGGTGGGTCACGCTGGTGGCCGGTTCGACCACTCCGACGAAAACAGGGCCTGGTGGAGGGCCTGCTCCGGAAGAACTGGCCCGGAACATCGGTTCAGTGCTGGTCGTGATCGGGATGGTCATGGTGATCCTGATCGGGATCGGCGCCGTGGCCCTCGTGATGATGATGGGAGGGCGGCTGAGACGGCAGGTGCAGGATGAACGGCCGGACAGGGGTCAGGAACCGGATCGAATGTGGTCCCTCCAGGTTTCGCCGGAAGATGATGAGCATCCGGACAGATCATGACAGGCACCTCACGAAAGCTCCGCCTGCCGGGTTGGCGGCGGCTGCGGCACCAGGCCGACTTTGACCGTGTCTACGCGGCTCGCTGTCGAGTCTCTGACGGCCAGTTGCTGGTTTATGCCGACGTTGGCCGGGAGGTTCGGGGCACGCGGATTGGATTGAGCGTGTCGCGGAAACAGGGCAATGCCGTCAGGCGCGGACGCTTGAAGAGGCTGTTGCGAGAGGCATTTCGGCAGCAGCAGCATGAGATTCCCGATGGGCTCGACCTGGTTCTCATCCCGAGACAGGGGGCAGAGGTGACGCTCGAGAGCCTGAGCCGGTCGCTCTTGAAGCTCACCTCCAAGCTATCAGCCCGTCTCACGTCGCGAGATGGCGTGGAGGCCGAGTGATGGCAGGGGATCCGAGGAGGTTCTGGCTGCTGAGGCTTCCCGCCCTGGTGCTCAGCTGGCTCATCATCGCCCTGGTCAAGCTGTACCAGGTGACGTTGAGCTGGTTGATCGGAGGGCAGTGCCGTTTCCAGCCCACCTGCAGTCACTACATGATCGGCGCGGTGGAAAAGTACGGTCCGATCGTGGGAGCGTGGCGCGGGCTGAGGCGGATCTGCCGATGCCACCCGTGGCATCCGGGTGGCGAGGATCTTCCCTAGCTGGTCGCAACTGGCAGGAGGGATCGCGTCGGCGTGTCAACGTGGTGCTACTCGTCCATCACCTCGGTCTCTTTGGAAGAGGCGAGCGAGTTGACCTTGCCCTCGTGCGTTTTGGTCAACTCCTGGATGTCGTCCTTCACCTGGTCCCGGTCATCCTCGGAGAACAGTTTGTTTTTTTCTCCGGAGTCGGCGTGCTTGTTGGCATCGCGACGGATATTGCGGATTGCCACGCGCGCTTCTTCGGCCAGTTCCTTGACGCGTGATACGAGTTGACGACGTCGTTCGGTCGAGAGAGCCGGGACGTTGAGCCTGATCAGGCGGCCGTCTGAGTTGGGGGCGAGTCCGAGTTCGCTGGCCTGGATGGCCTTGACGATGTCGTTGATCACGCCCGGGTCAAACGGTCGGATCACGATCTGCTGAGGTTCGGGGACGCTGACATTGGCCAATTGTTTCAAGGGTGTCGGTGCCCCATAGGCTTCGACTCGCAGCGAATCAACAAGCCCGGGTGTCGCCCGGCCGGTCCGGAGTCCCTGCAGCTGACCCTGGTATACCGCGACCGCTTTCTCCATGCGGTCTTCACAATCCAAGAGAATCTCGTCCTGATCCATTGTCTTTGTCCGCTCGGTCCGCGATCGAATCCCGGTTCATGCTGCCTGTCGAGGCGAAAGCACCGGAGGTGTTGGCGTCCAAGTTACTCGATCGTTCAAGGCGTGCAAGGATCGGGGTTACTCGGTCGGTGTGGGCATCACCCGGGTTCCCACGCGTTCGCCCGAGATGACTCGTTCGATATTGCCTTCCTTCTGATAATTGAAGACGACAATCGGGAGCTGGTGTTCCATGCAATGGTGAATGGCCTGGGCGTCCATCACCTCCAGCCCCTGCCTCAGCACTTCCTGGTAAGTGATCTCGTTGTACTTCACCGCGTGCGGGTTCTTTTCGGGATCCTCGGCGTAGATCCCATCCACGCGGGTGGCTTTGAGAACCACATCGGCTTCGATCTCGCGGGCCCGTAGTGCCGCGGCCGTGTCGGTGGTCACAAATGGGCTGCCGGTGCCGGCGGCCAGGATCACCACACGGCCCTTTTCGAGGTGTCTGACGCAGCGTCTGCGGATGAACGGCTCGGCGACACCCTCCATGCGAATGGCGGACTGCAATCGGGTCGGAACGCCGACGTTTTCCAGTGCGTCCTGGAGAGCCAGGCCATTGATGACCGTGGCGAGCATCCCCATGTAGTGCGCGGTGGGGGCATTGATGGCCTGGCTGACCGCGGCGAAGTGTTTCCCCCGGAGGATGTTGCCACCGCCACAGACGATGGCGAGTTCGACGCCGGTGTCAACGACACGCTTGATCTGTTCGGAGATCGAGGCCACCTCGGCCATGCTGATCCCCGATTCCCCACTGCGGCAGAAGCTCTCGCCGCTCATCTTCAACAGGACGCGCGCGTAGGCCGGTCCGTCGGACACCTGGTCTGTCATCGAGAGATTCCCCGTGGGGTAGCCGTGGGCTGGTGCGGGGGAGTGTACAGAGCGGACGAGGACTCTTCTAGTTGCCGAGCACCCAGCGGGTGAAGCCCTTGGCCGCCAGTCCATTCTCGGCCAAGACCTGGCTCACCGTCTTGGATTCCTCCTTGACGAATTGCTGAGCACTGAGCACGCCCTGTTCCTGGTAGAAGACCTTCATGCGCCCGTCGACGATCTTCTCGATAATCTCCTCGGGCTTCCCAGTGGCCCGGGCCTCCTCGGACAACCGCTCACGCTCCTCGTTGACCGTGGCCTCGTCGAGATCGTCGGGGTCCACCACCGACGACTTCATGGCGGCGATGTGCATGGCGACATCGCGGAGGACATCGGTGGCGGCTCCGTCAGTGTCTTCACCGGTGCTGGCCTGGAACAGGACGCCGGTCTTGCCATCGTGGTGTACGTAGCCGGCGGCCGGTCCGTCCACGCGGACGACACGAGCGAGAACGATCTTCTCTCGGATCTTGTTCAGCACGTCCTCGTAGGTCTCACGGAGCGTCCCGGTGTCGCCCGGCGACTGGTCGAGCAGGTCGTCGGGGCTGTCTGCACCGGGTCCTGCGAGCAGCTGTGCGGCACAGCTGTCGGCGAGAGCGCGGAACTCGTCGTTGTTGGCCACCGGTGCCGACTCGCATTGCAACTCGATCATCGCGGCGCTTGAACCGTCCTCAGAGACTGCGATGGAAATGCGGCCTTCGGAGGTGGCGTTGTCGGCCCGCTTGAGCATCACCTTCTGGTTTTGCTCCTTGAGAATCTCAATGGCTTTCTCCTGGTCCCCGTCCGCTTCGACGAGCGCATTCTTGCACTCCATCATTGGCAGGTCGGTGAGTTGTCGCAGGGCCTTGACCTGAGCAGCCGTGATATCCGCCATCGAGAATCTCCTCGCGTCTGTGCAGCTTCGTGTGCCCGGATTCATCGGAACCCGGACGCGTTACCGGAATCTTCGGGACCGTGACCGGTCCAGAAGCTTGAATTCGATTCGAATCAATTAGCCAGGGGTGCTCAACGCCGGGACGTGCCAACTGGCCGGCCGTCAGCGAGACGGCACCGCCTTGGGTTCGTCCTTCTTAGGCACCGGTTTCTCCTCGGGCACCAGGGACTTGCCGTCGTTGACCGAGTCGGCCAGGTGTTCCAGGATGAGCCGGATCGAGCGGATGCTGTCGTCGTTGCCCGGGATGGGCAGATCGACCACGTCCGGATCGGAATCGGTGTCGATCAGAGCGATCACGTTGATACCCAGGATCCGGGCCTCGCGGACACAGTTGTATTCACGACCCGGGTCGACCACGACAATCGCCTCGGGCAATTTCCCCATGTCGCGGATGCCTGAGAGGTTGCGATGGATCTTGCGCCGTTCGCGGGTCAGTGAACTCTGGCGTTTCTTGGAAAACGACGCCATCTCGCCGCTTTCCTCGAGAGCCTCAAGCTCCTCGAGCCTCTTCAGGCGACTACGGATGGTGCGATAGTTGGTCAGGGTGCCACCGAGCCAACGCTCGTTGACAAACGGCATTCCGCAGGACTCGGCGATCTCGGAGATCGGTCCAACCGCCTGACGCTTGGTACCGACGAACAGCACCAGGCTGCCGTTGGCCGCGACCTGCTTGAGATATCTCTTGGCTCGCATCAGCCCGCGGATCGTCTCTTTCACATCGATGATGTGGATCAGGTTGCGGCGACCATAGATGTAGGGCCTCATCTTCGGATTCCACCGACTGGTGCGGTGTCCGTAGTGGATGCCGGCCTCGAGAATGTCCTTGACGACGATGTCTGCCACGACGGTAGTCTCCGCGGATTCGCATCCCGGGGGACCCCCCAGCCGAACGCGCCAAGCGGTTCAGCAGAGTCCCGGAATGGGTGTGTGTGAGAGAGCGAACCAACGATCGTAGTCGGTGGTTGCCGCTTCGTCAAACCCGTCCCCGGCGTCGAAATCGCCCGTCAGACCGTCTCCACAGTGCGTCATCCAGTGATGGGCCCCAGGTGAAGAACGGGGATCACTTGCCGGGTTTCTTTCCCGTTTTTGAGGGCACCTTGGGGGTTGGAATCGTCTTGAACCGGGCGCGGTTCGCCTTGGGCTTGGGCAATGCTGGCAGCTGGATCGAGGTGGCCTTGGCGTCACCGGTGGCCACGATCGGGATTCTCCAACGAGCCGTCAGCAGTTTGCAGAGCCCGCCCTTGCCGTCCCGGCAGACCTGGTAGGAGACGGCGACATCAACGGTCGCCTTGCCGGGCTTACCGGTGAGGGCCAGGGTGGCCTTCGCCGCAGCTTCTCCCTGGGGTGCGGCCTTGCGTCTCTTGCCGAGTGCATCACCCGCAACCACCTCCTGGCCCTTGTTGCCCAGGGCGCGGTAGATGATGGAGGCAGCCGGGCTGAGCTTGAAGCCGTCTGGGATGGGAAGAGGGATGGCCAGCGAGACGGACTTCCCGGCCTGGATCGACTGCGGTGTCACCTCTTTCAGCGACCCTTTTTCGGCAAAGTCGCTGTTGTCGGCCGCCGGAGGTGTGGGTGGTTTGAGACCGGCGACCTTGAGTACCGCTGTCTTGCCGGTCTTGATGTCCACCGTCAGGATCCGGTGATTGTTCGTGTCCGCCACGTACAACGTCTCGCCGCCGACCGTCAGCCCACCGGGTTCGGCAAAGCGTGCTGGCTCGATCGTGGTGCCGCGCTTGCCATTGCCCAGGAAGGTGGAAGACTTGCGAGATTTCAGGTCGATCGTCTTGATCTTGTGGTTGTAGCTGTCGGCGACATAGAGCGTTCCCTTGTGAAACGCGACGCCGAGCGGGTGCTGCAGGCGGGCCTTGTCGCCCACGCCATCGATGTCTCCGAATTCAAACAGCGCTCGTCCTCGAAACAGGTCGTGAGCTCCGACGACCGTCTTGACCTGTCCGCCGGGGACCGTGTCGACCTGTCGGATTGCTGAGCCTTCGCTGTCGGCGACAAACAGGTGCGTCCCGTCGGTGGCGAGCGAGGACGGTTGTGCCAGGGCACATCGGTCCAGTGGTCCGTCTGTGATGTCCTCGCGGCCCGTGCCGGCGAAGACGCCGACCTGTGATGAGCCGAGCTTGTGAGACCAGAGCTGGTGGGGGCCGGCCATCGCGATGTAGAGCGTTCCCTTGAGGTGAGCAAGTGCCCAGGGGCTGTTGAGTGCCGTCTGTCTCAGGGGACCGCCGGTGGCTCGGAAGCGTGCCTGTTGACCGGTTCCTGCCAGCGATCGGACGGTCTTCTTGGCCAGGTCCACCACCCGGATCATGTGGTTTTCGGTGTCGGCCACATAGAGCTCATCGCCGATCAGCACCGTGCCCTGCGGATGATCGAAGCTGGCGTCGGCATAGCGCCCATTCTTGCGCCCGATCGATCCGGTGCCCACGATGTCCTGGAGCGTTCCGTCCAGTCCCGTGATCACGATGCGGTTGTGGTTGGTGTCCGAGATGAACAGTCGCTTGCCACGAAGATCCGCTGTGATCTTGCCCGGAAATTTCAGGGGACTTGATTTCAGACGATTGCTTTCGAGGTCAAAACGTACGGGCGTCGTGTCGAGAGTGCCTTTTTTCTTGTGGTAGTCGACCAGCATTCCGATGACCTTGTCGAACAATTCCCGGTTGCCCTCGCCGGGCTGCTGCCCGACATAGCGTCCCTCGGGATCGATCAGCACCATGGTCGGCCAGCTGTTGGCACCAAACTTGCGCCACACGGTCATGTTGGCGTCGTTGATGACCGGGTGTTCGATTTCGTACCGGAGAATGGCACGGCGGATCGCCTCCGTGTTCTTCTCGTTCTCGAACTTGGCCGAGTGCACCCCGATCACGACCAGTTCCTTGGCGTACTTCTTTTCGAGGTACTTCAGGTCCGGGAGCACGTGCATGCAGTTGATACAGCAGTAGGTCCAGAAGTCGAGCAGCACGACCTTGCCCCTGAGATCTCTCAGGTTGATCTCGGTCCCGGGAGCCACATTCAGCCAGCCTTCACCGCCGTCGAGGCTGGGTGCGGGCGGTCGATTGGGAAACGGGTTCTCCGCCGGTCCCTTCTTGCCGTCCTGGCGCTGCGTGCGTTTGGCGGCCTGGGCCAACAGATCGTTGCTTCCCAACGGGCCTCCATGGTCCAGCACCACAAGGCTGCCGGCGAGGACAGACAGGACGGACATGCCGATGAGGGCACGTCGGAACCAGGACGAGGTGGCATGTGTCGATCGAGACTCAGACGTCACGGTGGTCAACCTCCAGCGATAAAACCAACCCGGGTCCTGCGACCCGATGGCGTGGCATGGGACGTGGTGGACCTCGCGAACACTCGCAGGCCTCTCCACGGCTTCATGGTATCTCATGGTTCCCAATTCCTGCAAACGCGGTCTTCGCCTACAGCCCCTGCGTGCTGTGTGGCCATTCGGACGGCCATCGTTTCTGTCTCTGGCACTGGCCGTTGACACGTCTCAACGGGTCGAATTATCGTCAGGGGTTGTAGGATTTGGAGATGTGACCCATGGGAAATCGAAACGGGCGACGTTGGCGCTGGGTGGCAGCGGTGTTGATCGTGCTGGCCGCTGGCCTGGCGGGACTGGGCCATGGTCTTCTTCCCGCAGGCGGGATACGCGTTGGCTCCAGGCTGATGGCCTCCGAGCTGACGTGGGCCGAGAAGATGTTTGACGCGAGGTCTCACGACTTCGGTGTCATCAGTCTGACCTCCAAGGTCACCCACCGTTTCACGGTCAAGAATCTTTATCGCGAGACGGTTCACATTGCGGGAGTCAAGACGACCTGTGGTTGCTCGGTGGGTCGTCCCAGCAAGACGACGCTGGTGAGTGGTGAGGTGGCGTCGATCGATGTCACGATGGACATGCGGCGAACACGGACACAACTCGCTCAAAAGACCGCGATCCTGACAGTGGTGTTTGACAGGCCGACCCAGGCGGAGGTCCGGATCCCGGTCAAGGCAACCGTCCGGAAAGACCTGGTCATGACCCCCGGTTCGGCCGACTTCACCGGCGTGGAACAGGGAGCCAGGTCGAGTCGCATCATGAAGGTGCAATACGCCGGTCGTGGCGACTGGTCGATCCGGCAGATCGAAGTGAATTCCCCGCACCTGGCGGTGCGGGCGGAAGAGACGAAGCGGAAAGAAGCCCGGCGGCTCGGCATCCTCTCGAAGTTTCACGAGGTGCACTACGACCTGGTCGTGGACCTGAAGCCATCGGCTCCGGCCGGACCGCTCCGCGAGACGATTGTGCTGGTCACCGATGACAAGAACTCGCCACGGATTCCCGTGTTGGTGGAGGCCACCGTCGAGGCGGAATTCACGATCAGTCCATCGGCAGCCGGAGTCGTGACGCTGGGGGCACTGGCGCCGGGTCGTCCCAAGAGAGTCTCGGTGGTCATCAAGGGCCGACGAGATTTTCGGATTGAGAAGATCGAGGCCGAGACGCCCAGCGGTGCGTTTCGGACGCGCGTGCCCACCTCAAAGCGTCGTGTCCAGGTTCTGCCGCTGACCGTGACGGCTCCCACGGGTGTCAGAGAACTGCGAGAGACGTTTACGGTGACGATCGAGGATCGCGTAGAGCCCGTGACGTTCGAGGTCCTGGGACAGGTGGTCCCGGCGGCTCGCTAGATGGTATTCGGTGGGCGCCTGGCAAGTGCCCAGATGTCATCTCAGGATGACACCGCTGTGTGACGAAGGATAGACTGGGGAGTATAGTGGCCCGTCCGTGCTCGTCCTGACCAGGTCGGGGCACGGCGGTCGAGAAGCCAGACGGTCCTGGGACAATGTCATGTTGACCATCAATACTCGCCAGCGAGCTGTTTGCAATGGCGTGTCGCGTCGTGAATTGCTGCAGGTAGGAGGAGCCGGGCTCCTGGGCACCTCGGCCTCGCAACTGCTGGCCGCCGAGGCCGCTCGGGTGGCGACGGGTGGCCGAGCCAAGTCGGTCCTGTTCCTGTTTCTGTTTGGCGGACCGAGTCAGCTTGAGAGCTTCGACATGAAGCCCGACGCCGCCAGCAAGTTGCGCGGTCCGCTGAAACCGATCGCGTCGAGGACTCCAGGATTGTTGATCAGCGAGAAACTGCCTGGCACCGCCAACATCTCGGACAAGATCACAGTCGTCCGCACGATGACTCACCCACACAACGATCACAACGCCTGCCACTACATCCAGACTGGCCATCCCTGGACTCGGACAGCGACGAGCGGCAATGACGTGAATGCCCGCGAGACCGACTGGCCGGCGATGGGGTCGGTGGTGGAATACGTCCAACAGCATGCGCCAGGGTCTCACCTCCGCGATTTTCCGGACTACGTGTATCTCCCCAATCGGCTCGGGCATCTCCAGGGCTACGACCGGACAGGACAGTACGCCGGTTGGCTTGGTCGCGCCTACAATGGCCTGGCGACGGACATCCGTAAGAAGAACAAGACGGACAACCCGTTCTTCCGTCCGTGCGACGACAAGGAACTCGATTTCCGCATCAAGGGCATCGTTCCCGAATCGGAAATCGGACTGGACCGTCTCGACCGACGCCGCAGTTTGCTGGAACAATTTGACCTGGCCCGCCGAGGTCTCGAGAACGCGAGACGGCTCGAGGACTACCACGGGATTCGACAACAGGCCTTGTCGCTGGTGACGTCCCCCAAGATCCGCCAGGCGCTGGACATCCGCCGAGAATCAGCGACGCTGCGGGACACGTACGGACGCCACCTGTTTGGTCAGAGCTGCCTGATGGGACGTCGGATGGTCGAGGCCGGTTCGCGGTTTGTGACCGTGCTGTGGGATGCCCCGGATGGATACAGCTGGGACTCCCATCGCTCGAGCAAGGATCTCGAGAAGCACCTGTTGCCGGGATTCGATCAGGCTTACGCGGCGTTGATCACCGACATGGAGAGCCGGGGATTGCTGGATGAGACACTGGTTGTTGCGGTGGGCGAAATGGGACGCAAGCCGAAGCCGGACACGGCGGCCTGGGGGCGTGGTCACTGGAGCTACTGTTTTCCGTGTCTTTTGGCCGGAGCGGGAATCCGCGGCGGCGGCCTGTACGGCCGATCGGACGGCGACGCCGGTTACCCGGCCGAGAATGCGGTGAGCCCCGAGGATTTGGCGGCGACGATCTTCGACGCCCTCGGGATCGGTCACGATGTCCGCCTGCCCGACGCCCAGGGTCGCCCGGTCCCGATCCTGGACAAGGGTGAGCCACTCCGGCAGCTGTTTGGGTAGACCCATCGTGATGGTCCGCCTGGTCCTGGACGCGTGGTGGGGCGTGCGATTCCGATTCTCGTGGTGATTGGCTACGGTGGCTGACTTGCAGAGTGCATCTCATGCCACGCATCGGAGCGTCCTTTACCATGCCCAAGGTTGTCAGCACGTCGGTCAACGCGGACGGTGGTCCGCATTTTGAAATCCTGAACAATGCCGGATTCGACATCTCCGCGGTTGATCGCAGCGTGGACCTGTTTGTCGAAGACAATCTCGTTGCCCAGATGCAGGGCGTCTCGGCCATCTCCGCCGGCTCGGAGCCTTACACGCGATCGGTGATCGAGGCACTGGGAGATCTCCGGGTCATCTCGAGAAGCGGTGTCGGCTTTGATGCGATCGATCTTGACGCGTGCGACGAGCACGGTGTGGTTGTCACCGTGACCCCTGGGGTCAATCACCACGCCGTCGCTGAACACACGATCGCGCTGTTGATGGGCGTCGCGCGCGGGTTCCCCGAACGGCACAAGCGGGTCGTCGACGGTCGCTGGTATCGCGAGCCCTACCCTCGGGTGATGGGCAAAACGATCGGTATCGTCGGGCTCGGTCGGATTGGCCGAGCCGTGGCGACCCGTGCCGTTGGACTCGGCATGACGGTCCTGGCCTTTGAACCATTCCCGCAGATGGAATTCATCGAGACCTGGCCCATTGAATTGGTCGACGACCTCGATGCCTTGATTCCTCGTTGCGACTATGTCTCGCTGCACCTTCCAAACATGCCTGAGACGCATCACGTGATCAACGCCGATCGTCTCGCCGCGATGAAGCCCGGAAGTGTCCTGGTCAACACGGCGCGTGGGCCGTTGGTCGATGAGGCCGCGTTGATTGAGGCTCTCAAGAACGGACCGATCCGGGCGGCCGGTCTCGACGTGTTTGAGGTCGAGCCATTGCCCGCGGACAGCCCGTTGCTGGAACTCGACAATGTGCTGCTCAGCGGCCACGTGGCGGGACTTGATTGCGAGTCGCACGAGGGGACTTTCGAGATGGTGGCCGACACGATCATCCAGCTTCACGCCGGAAAATGGCCGGCTGATCGGATCGTCAACATGCAGGGTGTGACGGATTGGAGCTGGTAAGAGGGTCTGCGGCAGAACGGTGTGCGGCAGAGATTGAACAATCCGACCCGCACAACGTGAGCCTCGCAAAATGGTAAGATGGCCTCCCCGGAGGACATCCCGCGATGAACCACGAATCTCAACCGGCCAGGGAAGCCGCTGGCACAGCCGGACTGGTCGACGCCGTCTGTGGGCCGATGGATGATTGGCTCGCCGACCACGCGCAGGTGCTGGTGGGGATCCGTCGTCATCTGCACATGCACCCGGAGCCGAGTGGCGAGGAGCGTGAGACGACGGCATTTGTTGCTGAGCGGCTGGGCGAAGTCGGTATGACGCACCGCGTTCTCCGTGATGGTCTTGGTGTGGTCGCCGATGCGATGATTGGAGACCCGGGTCCGTCGGCCCGTCGGATTGCGATTCGCGCCGACATGGATGCGCTGAAGATCCAGGATGCCAAGACGGTTGAGTACCGCTCGTGTCGAGACGGAGTCATGCACGCGTGCGGCCACGACGTGCACTCGGCCATCGTCCTCGGTGCTGCACTGGCTGTGTCGGAACGCGGCCTGGCCAACGCGACGGAGCCGCGCCGCGGCGTGCACGTGCGTTTCCTGTTTCAGCCGGCCGAGGAGATCTGCCTCGGTGCGAGCTGGCTCGTGGAACAGGGCGTCCTGGAAAATGTGGACGCGATCCTGGGCCTGCATGTTGACCCGGAGACGCCGGCGGGACAGGTCGGAGTCCGGTACGGGCCGCTGACGGCGGTCTGCCACGAGGTGGCCATCGTGATTCGGGGCGACGGGGGCCACGGCGCCCGCCCTCACCAATCCCGGGACCCCCTGGCGGCCGCGGCGGCGCTGGCCAACACCCTCTACACGCAGTTGCCCCGGAGCGTGGACTCCCGACAGCCCGCGGTCTTTTCGCTGGGCCGCATCCACGGGGGAACGGTTCCCAACGTGATCCCTGATGAGGTCGAGATGCTTGGGTCACTCCGGACGATCTCGGTCGGGGATGACCTGGTGTTGCAGAATCGGATTCAAAAGATCGCCGAGGGGGTGGCCACAATGACCTCCACCTCGATCGAGGTGTCGTTCCGAGCTTCGCTCGAAGCTGTGCGGAACGATGCCGGCGTGACCGAGGCGGTCGAAGCGGCGGCTGTGTCGGTGCTGGGCGAAGAGTCCGTCTGGAGGATCGAGGAACCGAGCATGGGCGGAGAGGATTTTTCGGTCTATCAGCAGCACGTCAGCGGCAGCATGTTCCGCTTGGGCAGCCGCATTGGTGATGGGCATCTCCTGCACACGCCCGGGTTTGACGTGGATGAATCGGCCCTCGTGCCGGGAGCGCGGATCATGCTGAGAGCTGCTGCGATCCTGGGGCTTGCGGATGACGCCGATACGGAGGACGCCTGATGCCGATGATCGAATTCACTCGGAATGACTCACCGACGATTGGTGTCGAGATCGAATTGCAACTGGTTGATGCCGAGACGTTTTCGTTGTCGAGTGCGATCGACAAGGTCATCGCGGGCTTGCCCGAGGACCTGGCCGAACGGGTCAAGCCCGAGTTGATGCAGTGTTATCTCGAGATCAACACGGGTGTCTGTCGCACCGTGGCCGAAGCGGGAGAGGATTTGTCAGCGACCATCGCCGCCGTGGAACAGGTGACGTCCGATCTGGGGCTGCGGCTCTTCTGGGCTGCAACACACCCGTTTTCCAGCTGGCGATCCCAGGAGATCACCGTCAACGATCGCTATTTTGAACTGGTCGAACTGATGCAGGACGTGGCGCGGCGGCTGGTCACATTTGGCCTGCACGTGCACGTCGGAGTCGATAGCGGCGACAAGGCGGTGATGATCTGTGACCGGATGCTCAGGCACCTCCCGCTGTTCCTGGCACTCTCAAGCAACTCGCCGTTCTGGGAAGGACGCAGCACGGGGCTGCATTCGAATCGCTCGAAGATCATGGAGGGCCTGCCGACCGCCGGCTTGCCTCACAGGATGAGAAACTGGAGCGAATACACGTGGCTGGTGACACACTTGGTCGACACCGGCTTCATCAACACGATCCGCGAGATCTGGTGGGACATCAGGCCGCACCACCTGTTTGGGACGGTGGAGATCCGGGTGTGTGACATGCCGGCGAATCTCGAGCAGGTGCTCGCCCTGACTGCGATGATGCAGTGCATGGTGCAGGCGATGTCCGAGGAGATTGATGGTGGAACCTATCAGTCGGAAGACCATCCGATGATGGTCGAACAGAACAAGTGGCGAGCCACGCGGTTTGGGCCGGACGCCGAACTGGTGAACAGTGATGACTACCAACAGTACACCGTGCAGCAGTCCGTGGATCGGTTGATCGACATGCTGCGTCCGACGGCCGAGTCGCTGGGCTGTGTGAGTGAATTGGAGAACGCCTCCGGCTTGCCCGCATCGACCGGCAGCCGTCAGCAACTGGCTGCGTTTGACGAAACGGGCAGTCGACGCGAAGTGGTTCGGCGGATGCTTGAGGTCAGTTGCAGCTCATGACGACCGATCCGTCCAGCCCGGAACCGTCGAGTGTTGGTTCGCTCAAGGAGACTGTACGCGGCTTGCCGAACGGGCCTGGTGTGTACCTGATGAAGGACGCTGATGGCCACGTGATTTACATCGGCAAGGCGGTCAACCTGAGGAGCCGTGTCGGGAGTTACTTCACGACGGCGGCTGCTCACGAGATGAGAACGGCAGGTCTGGTGCCCGAGATCCGGGACGTGGAGGTGATTGAGACCGACAGCGAGGTCGATGCGCTGCTCCTCGAGGCGCGGCTGATCAAGGACGTGCAGCCGAAATTCAACCAGGAGCTCAAGGACGACAAGACGTTTCCCTACCTCGAGGTGTTTGTCCGCGAGGATTTCCCGAGGGTGGAATTCACCCGGACACCCCAGGATCGCGGCACGCGACTGTATGGCCCATTCACCAACGCGAAGCAGCTCCGCGGTGCGATCGCCGTCATGCAGAGGATTTTCCGCTTTCGGACCTGTTCTCTCGACATCGACGAGGGTGACGAGAGGTGGCGTTGGTTCCGTCCTTGCCTGCTGGCGAGCATCGATCAGTGCACTGCACCCTGCAACATGCGGATCAGCAAGGAGGACTACCGACGCGATATCAGGAGACTACAGACTTTTCTCGATGGAGGCCGGGTGCGGTTGCTGTCGGAGCTCAACCGCGAGATGCACCAGGCGTCAGATGAGAAGCTGTACGAGAAGGCGGCGCGGCTGCGAGATGAGATTCGTGCTCTCGAGGACCTGAACTTGCGAGGGGATCTTGAGGAGCACGCTCAACCCGAAGTCTTTTATGTTGATCCCAAGAAGGGGCTCGCCGGACTCAAGCAGGTTTTCGGTCTCGAGGAATTGCCTCGACGGATCGAGGGTGTCGACATCGCTCATCTCCAGGGAGGAGAAACCGTCGCCAGCCTGGTGCAGTTCATCGACGGGCTGCCGTTCAAGCACGGGTACAAGAGATACCGGATCCGCACCGTGGACGGGGTTGATGACTATGGGTCGATTCGCGAGGTGGTATCGAGACGGATTGGGAGGCTGCATCAGGAGGGTGAGGCATTTCCGGATCTGCTGCTGATCGACGGCGGCAAGGGTCAGCTGAACGCGGCGCTCGAGGCGATGGAGATCATCGGGGTGCAGCCACCGCTGACCGTCTCGTTGGCGAAACGCGATGAGGAGGTATTCGTTCCCGGCGAGTTGCAACCCCGTCGGTTGTCACGCCACGGTTTCGGGCTGAGACTCCTGCAGTATGTCCGAGACGAGGCACACCGGTTTGCCCAGAATTACCACCACGTGCTGCGCCGCAAGAGCACGTTGGGAGAATGACAGTTGTGGATTACTGCGGTGGCGCGAAGTGCCTGACCAGCTCTCGTGCCGCCCGGACACCGTCGACGCTGGCGCTGATGATTCCGCCCGCAAACCCGGCTCCTTCACCGACGGGGTACAACCCGTCGCATCCGGGCGACTGAAACGACTGACGGTCTCGGACGATTCTCACCGGAGCACTGCCACGCATCTCGGGCCCTACCAGCACCGCCTCTGGCAAAAACGCCTTGTGATACTTGCGGTCGAGCAATGGCAGTGCCCATCGGATGGTCTCAATCACCGAGGCGGGCAAGACCATCTCGAGAGAAGCCGGGACGCTGCCGCGGATGTATGACGTGTCGATCCGGTCGGCCGGATCGGGTGAACGACCCTTGAGAAAGTCCCGGGCACGCTGTGACGGTGCGAGGTATTCGCTGCGGCCCAGTCGGTATCCCATCGTCTCGAACTGCTGCTGCAGGCGGACACCAGCCAGCGGGTCGGTGCCACCAAACTCCTCCGGTTCGATCGTCACCATCAGCCCGCTGTTGGCAAAGCCGGTGTCGTGACGGGAATTGCTCATCCCGTTGGTGCAGAACATGTCCGGCTGGGAGACGCTGGGAATGATGTGTCCACCGGCGCACATGCAGAACGTGTAGACGTCCCGATGCCCTCCGTCCTGTCCGCGTGCCACGAGGTTGTAGTTGGCGGCACCAAGGAGGTCCCGGTATTCCGGGCGGCCATAGGCCTCGGCATCAATCTGTGCCTGTGGCTGCTCGATCCTGAGCCCCATCTGGAACGCGCGGGGCTCCATGGGAATCCCTGACTCGAGCAGGACCTGGTAGGTGTCTCGGGCGCTATGACCGATGGCGAGGATGGCATGCGACGACGCGATTCGTCCCCCGCTGGTTGACAGTGCCACCAGCCGTCCGTCCGAGATCTCCAGGCCCTCGAATCGACAGCCGAAGCGGTATTCCCCACCAGCCTCCTCGATCGCCCGCCGGAAGTTCCGAACGACGAAAGGGAGGCGGTTACTGCCGAGATGCGGTCTCTGCTCCCAGGCCACCGACGGCCGCTTGCTGAATTCGGCGAACCGTTCGAGGACCCAGTCGATGTCAGGGCCGGAGAGTCTGCAGGTCAGCTTGCCATCGCTGAAGGTTCCGGCGCCGCCCTCGCCGAACAGGTAGTTGTCCTCGGGGTCGTGTTCGCCTCCGGCATCAAAACGCCGAATGCTCCCCACCCGTTCCTTCACCGCCGGGCCTCGTTCAAGGATCAGTGGGCGGTACCCCTTCACAGCCAGGAAATAGGCGGCCAGGAGTCCGGCGGGACCGGAACCGATCACCACCGGGCGGTGCGCCAGCGGCAGTGAGCCCGTGGGGGGATCATCAAACGTACTGGGGAGGTGCTGGTCGACGCCCTCCCTGTGAATCAGTGACTCGAGCCGAGACTCCTCGTCAGCGACGTCGACCGCAACCGAGTAGACAAACTTGAGATTGGTGCGAGATCGACCGTCCAGGCTCTTGCGGAGGATTCGCCACGAGACGAGATCGTCGAGACCGACAGCGAGGCGGCGGGCGAGTTCGGGGCCAATGTGCTCTTCGTCGAGCGTCACCGGGAGCCGGACATTGCTCACGCGCAGGGGCATGGGAAACAACCTCGTGACGAGACCAATGGGTGAAGGGACGGAACCGGGAATCCCATCCGGTCGGCCGCCGGACTATCGGGCGGCCTTGAGAAAGTAGGCGACGCCCTGGACTTTGGTCTTACGGCGATAGACGCGGTCGCCGGCCGTCACGTACATCAAGTTGCGCTGCGGGCCGCCAAAGACGACGTTGGCCAGTGCACCGGGGTGAGGCTTGGCGATCACGCCGCCCATGCGACCGGTTGGATCGAACATCTGGACGCCTGCGTAGGACGTGACGTAGAGCCGACCACTGGTGTCGACGGTCATCCCATCAGACCCCGGTCGATCGCGTCCCGGCAACATTCTCAGTGGCAGGTAATACCGCTCACGGTGGGAGAGGTTGCCGTCCGGCTCCACGCGGTAGGTCCACAGGTGTGGGGTGTCTCGTTCGGTCACGACCAGCGTGCCCTCGCCGGGCCACAGGATCACCCCGTTGGGACGAATGCCGGTCGCGACGACCCGTTTCTTGCCCGACGGATCGATCGTCCAGACACGTCCATTGCCGGGGTCGGTCACGAACAGTCTCCCGTCGCTGCCGATCACAAGGTCATTGCACGCGATGTCGCTTGCAATCACCTTGTGCGAACCAGTCCTGGTGTAGGCCACCACCTGCTTGTCACCGTTGCGGCAGCCGTAGAGCAGGCCATCGGCACCAAACATCAGGCCATTGGTACGTGCTGTGTTGTCGGCAAACAGCGTCACCTTTCCCGTGGTGGCGTCGATCCGGTGGATCCGGTCATTGGGGATGTCGGTGAAGAAGACGTTGCCGTGAGCATCCACCGCGGGACCCTCGGTGAACTTGTGCCCCTCGCTGACCAACTGCCAGCCCTCTTCCGGCAACAGGACCTGCGTCAGCGGCATGTCCTGGGCATTGGCGGCGGTGGTGAGTCCGAGGATGAGACCGGCGGTGACAACCTGGTAGACGTGCGTGCGATGCATGAGATGGGGGCTTTGAAGAGATGAGTGGTCGAACCAGGAACCCGGTCCGATGTGTCTAGCGGGCCGAGGCCTGGTCGTTCCATCCTCGCCACAGCCATTTCAGCGACTCGGGCAGGATCGCGCCGCCGTGTCGTCCATTGTGACCTCCGGTGCCCATGACGAACTTGTAGTCGTACTTGGCGAATTTCAGGGCGGCAGCCATTTGCTGGTTCGCGAGCGGCCAACTGCCGTGCAGATTGTCGAGGTCGTTGCTGCCTTCCTGGAGGAAAACGCGGATGGGCTTCCGTTCGGTCTTGCGAATCAGAGCCGGGTAAACGTGGCCTCCCCGGATGTTGGTGAAGCTGCCAACGTGGCTCAGCACCTTGCCGAACTGATCGGGCCGCTCCCAGGCCACTGTCCAGGCACAGATGCCGCCGGAGCTGATCCCGCAGATGGCCCGCCTCGCGGGATCGACAGACAGCTTGTACTGCTTGCCGACCGAGGGAAGGATTTCCTCGATCAGAAATCGCGAGTACTGGTTGCTGAGTGTGTCATATTCGAAGCTGCGATTCCGCCTGGCCCTGGCGCCCTTCCTGGTAGGCGGAATGGCACCGGGGTTCAGGAAGATCCCGATGGTGACTGGCATCTCCTGCTTGTGAATCAGGTTGTCGAAGACGGTCGGGACACGGAATGACGTCTTGGTGTTGACATAGGTTCCGCCGTCCTGAAAGACCATCACCGCAGCCGGTGTCTTGCCGTCGTACTGCTTGGGGACGTAGATCCAGTAGTCTCGGACCGTTCCCGGAAAGACCGTTTTGCTGATCCATGTGTGCTTGGTCACGGTTCCCTGGGGCACGCCATCCTGCGCCATCGAGTCCGGGCCATGCTTGTAGTTGTCCTGGGCGGCGCCGGTCGCCGCGGCGAGCGTGAGGATCCAGGCAACGGCGAAAAGCGTTGGTCGTGAGGTCATGACGAATGAGCCCTTGTCTGTTGGCTGGTAGGAGACGCGGTAGAGACGATTTCTCTAGCGAGCCAGGAACTTGTGGTCCCCGGGATCGAATGTGCGCGGCTGCGGCGTGTACTTGGTGATGAGATCCCACGTCTTGCCGTTTTCTCGGAAGCGCGAGCACTCCGTCGGGTGGTAACTGACATCGAGATGCGGGGTGGCCATTGGTTTTCCACCCGCGTGGTGACTGCGAACGGCCGCTTCGAGGGCACCGGTCACCAGCAAAGTCCGCTCGCCCGGATATGGCTCTTTGCCATGGATGAACATGGCCTGGATCGAGTGCGACAGTCCCTTGAAGAGGCACCGATTGCCCCACGGGCCATTGAACAGCGCAGTCGCCCGAGGCGTGGATTCTCCTGAGACGCGGCAGGCGAAATTCCAGCGGTTGGCATCGTTGCCCACCTTGAGCACGGCCGCCTTCAAGCCGTCCCGGTACTCGACGAGGATGGCATGCGGTTCGCTGTTTTCGTGCGAGGCGATCAGCCGTTCCATGGAGCGGGGTTGACGAGGCAATTCGGCCAGCATGGCAGCCTCGGCCAATGCCATCGACCAGCGACCCTGCCTTGCCGCGTCCCAGAGTGCGTCTCCCTCGACGACCTGGATCTGCGCGATTCCGGATTCCCCGGTGGACCCTCGGTTTTCGACCATCGACTGCAGGACCTCGAGGCCATGAAAACCGTAGGACTCCATCGGCCCGCCGTGTACGGCCAGCGCCTCGGTGATTGGCGTCCCGATCGGCAGGTCAAGAGGCGGTTGCCTCTGGGCCAAGGGCACGGAGCTGCCACCGAGGATGGGGAATCCCAGCTCTCTCGCCGTACTGACCATCTCATGGGCCCAGTCCCACCGATACGAGAAGTGCTTGTCGTTGAACAGCGGGACGTACCGGCCGGCACGCTTCATCACCGCCACGGCTTCATCGAAAAATCTCTTGCGGGGGTACTTTTTCTGGCCCAGGTCATTCAGCGGATAGTCTCCGTGTTCGCCGATTGAGAGAACGGCGTCGACGGCCAGGTCACGACCACCCTGGCACATGGCTTCGTCGATCGTCTTGTAAAGGGGAACGTCGAATCGCCTGGCCACGTCGCGGGCCATGTCGGTTTTGGGAAACTGGTCGGCATAGAACGAAACGATGTCGACACCGGGGTCGATGAGTCGGCCCCGGAAGAGATAAGGCCGGAAGAAATTCTCGAGAATATTGTACGCGTGAGACCGGAACCTGAACTCGGTGAAGATCGCGGCGACCCGTGGTCGTTTTTTGTGATCTCCGGCACCGGCCAGCCGGTTGGTGACGGACGGGGCGACAAACAGGGCGGCCGCGATCGAGCAGCCTGCTGCGTTGTGCAGAAAATCACGTCTTGAGGGCGCCGAGCCGGAAAGCGTCATGGCGGCACATCCTGGGGGAAGCGGAGTGCGACGAACGGCCGGCGACGTCGCGGATCACGAGTCGGCTCATTGTAGGTGTTGCCCCTTTCGGCTGCACGCTATGATCGCCGCAGCATGAGCAGTCCCACGCGGCGCGGAGCCGACATCCTGGTCCGGTCCCTGAAGACCGCTGGCGTCGAGCGGTTGTTCACCCTGTCGGGCAACCAGGTGATGTCGGTCTTCGATGCAACGATCGGCAGTGGTGTCGAGCTGATCCATGTCCGGCACGAAGCGGCCGCTGTGCACATGGCCGACGCCTGGGCCCGCCTGACCGGAGAGGTCGGCGTGGCGCTTGTCACGGCTGGTCCCGGCTTTACCAACACGCTCACACCGACCTACGTGGCGGCGATGGCCGAGTCACCTGTCGTGGTGCTCAGTGGCTCGTCACCGTTGTCACGAGACGGCCAGGGGGCCTTCCAGGAGATGCCTCAGGCGGAGATCGCAGGAGGCGTTGCGAAAGCCGCCTGGCGAGCCACCGACGCGGCCAGGATCGCCCATGATCTCTCGCGGGCCATCCGCATCGCTCGCAGCGGTCGACCAGGACCCGTGCATGTGGTGTTGCCCGGGGACGTGTTGCTGGACCAGGTCGACACCCACGAGGCTCAGTCCGGTATGATGCCGGTCGCAGAGGACTTTCATCCGGTGGTGAGCCTGCTCGACCGGGACACAGCCGCGGCCATCCTGGACCACACGTCGTCCGCGGAGCGTCCCCTGGTCCTGGCAGGTCCGGCGCTGGCAGGTGGCGATGGCAACGAATTGCTGGGGCAACTGGTCGCGGCGACCGGGGCGCCGGCCGTGGCGATGGGTAGCCCCCGTGGGATCAACGATCCGTCACTGGGGGCGTTTGCCGAAGTGCTGGCCGCCGCGGATCTGCTGATCCTGGTCGCCAGGAAGCCCGATGTCGGACTGCGGTTTCTGGAACCGCCTTTCGTCTCCGAAGACTGCCGGGTGATTCTTGTCGATCCCGAGCAGGGAGTGCTCGAGACGTTTGGATCTCGGCTCGAAGCCGCCGGTCGTCTGGTCCTGGCGGACCTGGCGGATGCCGTTCCGACCATCGAGCGACTGGTGCAACAAGCCGGGGAGCCTCGGCACGAATTGGCATCATGGCGAGACGAGGTGATGGCGGCCACCGGGTATCGACCCGCGGAGTGGGACGAGTTGACAGTCTCGGACGGGAAGCGGATTCACCCGGTCCAGGTGGCCCGGGCCATCGACCGAGTCCTGTCGCGCGCCGAGGGCGACACCGTGTTTGTGACCGATGGTGGCGAATTCGGACAATGGATGCAGGCGGCGGTCGCTGCGACACATCGGGTGATCAACGGGCCGAGCGGGTCGATTGGTGGCGGTGTGCCAAGCGTTCTGGCCGCTCGAGTGGCGTGCCCGGATGCCGTGGTCGTGGCTGCCGTGGGAGACGGGACATTCGGATTTCACGCGATGGAGATCGACACGGCCGTGAGGTACGGGTTGCCGCTGGTGATCGTGGTCGGCAATGACGCGTGCTGGAACGCCGAGTACCAGATCCAGTTGGCTGATTACGGGGCAGATCGCGCCGTGGGTTGTGAGCTGGAGCCGACACGATACGACGAGATGTGTCGTGCTCTTGGCGGCTGGGGCGAGCGGGTCGAGCAGTTGACCGATCTCGAACCGGCATTGGAGCGAGCCCTGGCGTCGGGCCAGCCGGCTGTCGTGGACGTGAGGATCGACCGTGTGCGAGCTCCGATCGTCCGTCGCTAATCGGACGCAGGCGACTCGGTTGGCCAGGACGTGAAATTCGTGTCCAGCATGTCGAGTTGTTCAAGCCGGCGATAAAGCCTCGGTCGCGTCAATCCAAGCAGCCTTGCGGCCTCAGCCTTGTTGCCCCGGGCCCGTTGCATCGCCATTCCGATGTGCTCGCGTTCCACTCGCTCCAGGACCGACTCGATGGGTTCGATGGGCTGGTTCCAGTTGCCGCCGGCCTGCTGTGCATCGATCCCGGTGCGAAAGGCAAATGGGAGGTCGGAGGGCTCGATGTGTGCCGAGAGCCGTTCCGCAGCAGATGCGGCCGCCTCTGTGATGACACGATGGAGTTCGCTGATGTTGCCCGGCCAGTCATACTCCCCCAGGACGTCCCATGTGGTTTCCGAAACACCCCCCACCTGGAAGCTGGCGGCGTGATTGTGGTGTTCGAGAAAATGCTGCACGAGCAGCCGAAAGTCATCCAGCCGATCTCTCAGAGATGGCACGGGAATCGTGATGGTTGACACGAGAAAGTGCAGTTCGGGGAGGAGTTGCTCGGAGGCGACGGCCTGTTCGAGAGCCTGGGTGGACGAGGCCATCAGGCGGATCCCGGAGTCGGGGTCATCAACCGGTAGCGCCTGGAGCCTCTCCAGCAGCCGCGATTGGACATCTCGAGGAACGAGATCGATGTCCGCCAGGAACAGCGCACCGGGCTTCAGCACCTCGGCCGATCCGGAACGGGGCGATCCCAGGACCCGGTCGATCATGCCCTTCAGTTCACCTGGCGACAGCCGAGCGGCGTCAACCGGAACAAACGAGTGGTGGCCTGCAGCACTGGCGAAGTGAATCGTTCTCGCCACGTGCTCTCGACCCGTACCCTCTTCACCGAGGACAGACACACCGACTGACGTCTCGCTGGCCAACTGCACCTGCTGGAGCACACGACGCATGGCCGGCCCGTCGCCGACCAGGTTGGTGATCCCGTGGCGTTGCCGGATCGAGTGTCGGAGGGCGGCCAATTCGGCGTGCAGACGATGCGTGGGGCTGTCGTCGGGCGGAGCGGATCTGCCCGGCCGAGGTGGGAGCAGGACACCGACGAAGCCGTCGGCAGCGCCGTCGTCGGTTGCGAGAGGTGAGACTCTGAGCAGTTGGGTCAACAGCTGGCCGTCGCGGCAGGCCACCTGGACCGGCACGAGCGTGTGGGGATCGAGGTCCGGCGGGGGGCTCAGACTGGCAACGAGGGCGTCGACGGTGCCTGGCTCAAACTCGCTGCTGTAATCGCATCGCCAGCCGACGACGTCGTCCGCCGCCCACCCGGTCAGGGTCTCGCAACCGTGGTTGAACCAGGCCATCGCACGATCGGCATCGAGAACGAAAATGGGCGTGACCGATTCGGCCAGCCACTTCTCGATGCGTCGTCGGCGTCGGGGCATGCGTTGAGGTGTCGTCTGGAGCAGCAGGAGCAGGAAATCGTCCGGTTGGCAAGGACTGGCCGCAGGTTCTAGCGACTGACACGGCCCGAGGTGGCGCCCCCCATCAAGGATTCGATCTCGTTCCGCTCGGCGTAGCTGAAGTCGCCCTTGATGCTGTGCTTCAGGCAGCTGGCGGCCGTGGCGTAGCGCAGGGCCGTTTCCGGTTCCGACAGCTCGGGCGTGGTCAACGCGAAGATGAGTCCACCGGCGAAAGAATCCCCCGCGCCCACCCGGTCAACGATGTTTCGGATCTCGTAGGGCTGGTAGTTGCCGTCTGCATCAAGCGGAGCAAAGCAAGCCGTGTCCGACGACGCATCGAGCAGCATGGCGCCCCAGTTGTTGTGACTTGCTGACAGGCTCTCGCGGAGCGTGATCGCGACCGTCCTCACGTTGGGGAATTCTGCGACAATTTGACGTGCCACGGATTCGTAAGCAGCGACATTGAGCTGACCGGATTCGACGTCGGTTTCTTCGGCCCGGATGCCCAGGCACAGGTCGCAGTCCTCCTCGTTGGCGATGACGACGTTGATGAACGGCATCAGGCCTCGCATGGTGCTCCGGGCCAGGTCAACTGTCCCGGTGCCGGGTTGCCAGTTCCAGAGTTTCTTACGGAAATTCAGGTCGCAGGAGACGGGAATCCCCTTTGTCGAGGCTGCCTGGACGGCCGCGAGTGCCGCGCCGGCTGCCGCCTCGCTGATCGCCGGTGTGATCCCGGTGACATGCAGCCAACCGGCACCCTCGAACGCCGTGTCAAAGTCGTAGCCGTCGGCTTCTTCCAACGCGATGGACGTGCCGTCCCGGTCGTAGGTCACCGTCCCACCCCGTTGGTTGGCACCCGTTTCGACAAAGTAGATGCCGAACCGTCCCCGGTCGACGCGTCGCACCAGGGAGGTGTCGACACCGAACTTGCGCATTTCCTGTTCGAGGCAATCGGTGAGAGGGTTGTCGGGCAGGCTGCTGACATAGGCGGACTGCCCTCCCTGGTGAGCGATGGAGACGGCGACGTTGAGTTCGCCGCCGCCAAAGGTCGCCTCGAGTCGTCCTGGCAATACCTGCCGCAACCTGAGGAATTCCTCAGGAGCCAATCGGATCATCACCTCGCCAAAAGTCACCACGCGCACGATGCTATCCCCTGGTAGATCCTCGCAGCCCAGGCCGTCCGGCACCCAACCGGGACTCTGCCTCAGATCCAGTCTGGCACACGTTGTCGATCACATCAAACCGCGCGTGCCCGCGTTGGCACAGAACCGGAAGTAGATCTCGGCCGCGTGCTCAAGTTCACTGATTTCGAGCCACTCGTCCCTGGTGTGTGCCTGGTCGATCGATCCCGGTCCACAGACGATCCCGGGGACTCCGGAGTTGGCGAATCGTGAAGCGTGAGTTCCGTAGGGCACACCGACCAGTTGGCGAGGTCCGGCGATCTCGTTGATGTGTGTCAGCAACTGTTCGGCGAATTCCTGGTTTCCCTCGTCTGGCAGCGGGACTCCAACCAGCCAGGGTGGGAGAAACTCGTAGGGGACGCCGGCATGAGCGTCGAGATGGGCACGAACATCATCGATGACACCCGCTCCGTCCTCGCCCGGGATCACCCGACGGTCGACTTCGACCACGCATTCATCGGGTACCGTGTTGACACTGACGCCTCCTTCGATCAGCCCGACCGAGAGCGTGGCAGGTCCGCAGAGGTGGTGTGGTGTCACACGGTCTTTCAGTCCCGATGCGTAATCTTCCAGCGCCGACACAACACGGGCCATCCTGTAGATGGCGTTGGTGCCCTGCTCGGGTTGCGAACTATGGCAGGCGCGGCCCGTCGTCTTCACCTTCCAGCGGGTTGCCCCGCGGTGAGCGACCACGATATCCAGCAGGGTAGGTTCCGCCACCAGGGCGAGATCGGGACGCTCGGGCACCAGGTCGCTGTGGCGATCCTCGTCGGTCCACAGCTTGACCAGGTCGGTGATGCCCTGGACGTTGGCTTCCTCGTCGCATGTGCAACTCATCACCACGTTGGCGGCATCGGGTGGCCGTTCGTCTGCCAGCCTGGCGAACGCATGCAGCATGGCCGCCATGCCGCCCTTGACGTCGCAGGCGCCGCGACCCGAGATCTTCCCATCGGCGATCACGGGATGGAACGGGTCGATGGTCATACCGTCGACAGGGACGGTGTCCTGGTGGGCGTCGAGTACGATCGTGGGTCGTGTCTCATCGGCCTGGACTCGGGCGATCACGTTGGACCGGCCGGGCACCACCTCGATCCTCTCGAACGGGATCTCCCGACCGCTGAAAAAGTCGCACAGCCAGTCCGAGAGTCGAGTCTCGAGAAACTCGGGGCCGGTGAGATCGCGGCCCATCGGGTTGACGCTGGGGATGGAGATGAGGGTCTTGAGAATGTCGAGTGCGTTCATGGGCAGCATCGGGCTCTTGGGCCAGTGTGGAGATGCGGGGGCACGCGATGATGTGGGACAACTCAGTCGCCGTGCAATTGGCGCAGTCGCCCGGACGTCCGCATCATCCACTGCATGCGTTCGAATTCGTTGAGCCATTCATCGGTCACCTGGTCGAGCAGGGGGCGACCGTCGTCGGGCAGGTCCAGTTTCGGGTCCGTGTCGGCGGCCATCGCCCGGTACTTCGACAGGGTCCGATCCCCGAAAATGCCACAGAGATGATCATCGTCACTGAGAAACACGACGACAGGCACGCGCTGCCCGCCATTGACCTGGAGCCTGTGTGTCACGTCCGGGTTGTCGTCGCGATCAAGGAACCGAACCTGGACGAGAGGATTGGCCTCTGTGAACCGAGCGAAGATGGGGCACTGGTTGACGCAGTCTCCGCACCAGGCGCCGGCGAGGACCAGCACCTTCATCTTGCGTGAGAACTGTTGCAACCGCCCGACCTGCGAGTCATCGAGGGTCACCCGCTCGAGCACGGCCGCCCATCGTTGTCGGTCATCGTCTGAGGCATGTTCAGCCAGGAACTCCTCGTATCCCTTCGCGTCCTTGTAGGACTGAGCCAGGTCGATCATGTGCCAGGTTCCGCTCGAAGATGGTGGATGAGACAGGCCCAAGGTAAGTGGCGAGTGCGGGGTGTGCAATCAGCACGAGAATCCCAACTCGCGGCCGATCGGCTCTGCATGTTCCAGGACGCGTTGAACGGCCTGGGCGACCTGGTCGAGGGCGTCAGTCGGTTCCAGGAGAACCGGGTGGTGCATCACGAGGATGTGGTTGTCGGCTCCATCGGCCTGCGGCAGCTCACCGGCTGCGCGAAATCGCCGTTTACTATGAGACTTGTGCAGGGAACGAAAGCCGGGGTCGATGGCCACACCCTCGGCACGCACGGCCCGCGCGAATGCGTCCCGGGAGAGCCCACCAGCCTCCTCCGGTTGGAATTGGAATCCTAGCTTGTAGAGTCCGGGTTGTGAGTCGGCATCACACGAGTGGGTCAGCGGAACCAAGGCACGGATGTGAGCAAGACGACCGATCAGGTATTGCGCCGCTTCTTCGCGGATGCCGTTTCGCTCTTCCAGCTTGTCAAGCTGCGGCAACAGCAACGCGGCCTGCAATTCCGAGAGTGGATAGGCCTGGTTGCCTCTCTCGCTGTAGGTCCTCACCCGTTGCAGGATGGCGTCGTCGGAGGTCAACAGGGCGCCACCGCGACCGGCTGACAGAAGCTTGCTGCCACCAAAGGACCAGACGGCGACGTCACCCCAGGCACCGGCCATGCGGCCTGCGACCCGTGCCCCGGGGACCTGGCACGCGTCCTCGATCACGGGTAATCCGTGGCGGTCGGCGAGTTCTCGGAGACGTGGCATGTCGACCTGGCCTCCGTGGAGGTGCGACACCAGGATGGCCGCGGTCCGGTCGCTGAGAGCCCTCTCGACCTGGTCGACTCGGATCTGCCAGTCGTCAGGTCGGATGTCGACGAGTACGGGGGTGGCTCCGACGCACAGCACGTCCTGCATGTTGCCGCGGAAGTCGTAGGCCGCCAGGATCACCTCGTCGCCGTCCCCCACCTTGAGGCCTCTCAGGGCCAGTTCCACGGCGACCGTCCCGCTGGAGCACAGCACGGCGTGGTCGAACCCGTGCCGTTGCGCCAGGCGTTCGGAGAGCGTGGTGGAGTGGGATCCGTGATAGCGACCCCAGCTGCCGTCGTCGGCCGCCTCACGGATCACGCGCGCGACGTCCGCATCAGCAGGCGGCCACGGGGGTGGTCCCTCGGGACGGGTGGGTGTACCGCCCAGAACAGCGGGCTGGTCAGAGATGGGCATGGGCGGTCGTGGCACCTGCCGGCGGGCTGGGTTGGTTGCCCTCGCACAAACCCTCTAGGATGGTTTGCTGGGGCTGCGACCTTGGTTGTCGCACGTTGAGCACACCAAGACAAGCGGCGCCCCACAGGACACCACGATGCACTCGATCCGTTACATCATGGTTGGCGGCTTTCTGGGCGCCGGTAAGACCACGACGCTCGGGAGGCTGGCTCGCCACTACACCGAGCAGGGCCTGAATGTTGGTGTGGTGACCAATGACCAGGCGACCGACCTTGTGGACACCAACACGTTGCGATCCCAGGGCTTCGACGTCGGCGAAGTGGCCGGTGCCTGCTTCTGCTGCAATTTTGACGAGCTGATGGAGACGATGGAGTCCCTGGGCGTGGACCAGAGACCTGACGTGATCCTGGCGGAGCCGGTAGGAAGTTGCACCGACCTGGTGGCGACGGTCCTGCAGCCGATCAAGCGGATGTTTGACACCACCTTCGAGATTGCCCCCTACTCGGTGATTCTCAAGCCGACCCACGGTCGCCGCGTGCTCACCGGCCAGTCTCGCGGGTTTTCGCCTAAGGCGGAGTACATCCTGAAGAAGCAGCTCGAGGAAGCCGATGCGATCCTGGTCAATCGCATCGATGAACTTTCAACCGAGAAGGCAGACGAACTGGTCGGCCTGGTCGGCACGCATTGTCCCGGTGTACCCGTGCTGAGAATCTCGGCCAGGACCGGCGAGGGATTCGATCAGCTGGTCGAGTTGCTGGGTCAGTCAGGTGATTTTGGGCGCCGCGTGCTCGACATCGATTACGACACGTATGCGGAGGGCGAAGCCGAACTGGGTTGGCTCAATAGCAGCCTCCAGGTGTCGGCCCCGGATCCGGTCGATCTTGATGACCTGTTGCTGGACGTGGTGACCCGGTTGGCGAGGCAGCTGGAGGAGCACGAAGCGGAGGCGGCGCACCTGAAAGTGATCGGGCTCTGGGAAGGGTTCTTTGGCGTGGCCAATCTGGTATCGAGCGAGGACCAGCCCGAGTTGTCTCTTCCCTCCGGCTGCCAGGTACGGACGGTCGACCTGATCATAAACGCCCGCGTGGCGTGTGACCCCGATTGGCTTGAGGCGATGGTGATGAAAGAGGTGTCCCAGGCGGTTGGCGAGGTCGGGGCAAAGGCCGAGTACCGGCAGTCGCAGAGCTTCCGACCAGGGCGTCCGGTGCCGACGCACCGGTTTGAAGATGCGGGTTAGCACTCGCGCCAGCCTGCCACACCGGGATCTGTTCCGGAGGAATGCGGATGAGAGCTCGAATTCGCGGCACCGAGATCTACTTTGACGTCGACGGTTCGGGGCTCGTGCCCGATGGCGACCGGATGGTCGAACGGCCTGTCCTGTTTTTGTTGCATGGTGGACCTGGTGGCGACCATGTCGGATTCAAGTCGACAGTCGCCAGGCTCGTGGACGTGGCTCAGCTGGTCTTCGTTGATCACAGAGGCTCGGGACGCAGTGCTCCCGCCGATCCGGAGACATACACGCTGGACGAGAACATCGAGGATGTCGATGCGTTGCGCGAGTACCTGGGGCTCGAGTCGATCTGTCTGCTGGGATCGTCCTACGGCGGCATGGTGGCCCAGGGCTACGCCCTGGCTTATCCGCAGCGCGTGGCACAACTGGTCCTCTGTGCGACGGCACCCAGTCACCGATTCCTGGAAGATGCCCGGCGCATCGTGGCCGAGCGGTGCAGCCCGGAGCAGCAGGCGGCCTGTGAACGTTTGTGGGCCGGGTCGTTTGAGAGCCTGGAGCAGGTCCGCGAGTACTACCAGCTGATGGCACCGATGTATTCGCTGAGCCATGATCCGGAGAAGGCGGCGGAGAGCTGGGCCCGGGGAACTCGCAATCACGTTCAGCTCAACAAGGGCTTTTCGGAGTTCCTTCGCGAGTTCGACTACACCGAACACCTCGATCAGATCTCCTGCCCCACTCTCGTGCTCGGCGGAGCTCACGACTGGATCTGTCCACCGAATCACTCCGAGGAGATCGCCGCCCGCATTCCCCGGGCCCATCTGAAGATCTTCGACAGGAGTGCCCACAATATTGCCGGAGACGAGCCGGAGGCGTTCCTGGCGGCCGTTCGTGGATTTCTCACGTATGCCGCCCGGCCTCCAGCCCCAGGGTCATGACGTCGTCTCGTTCGTCGCTCACGCGTGATCAGGCTCGCGACATCGATCGTCGGGCCGAATCCGACTACGGCCTGCCCGGCCTGGTGTTGATGGAAAATGCGGGGCGAGGGAGTGCCGAGGTGCTTGTGTCACTTGGCGTCCACGGACCGGTGGTGGTGATGGCAGGCAAGGGCAACAACGGAGGTGACGGGTACGTGATCGCCCGACATCTCGAGAACGCGGGCTGTGATGTGACGCTGGTAACCGTGGTCGATCCCACGATCCTGGCCGGCGATGCCGAGATGAATCACCGGGTTTGGGTTTGCGGAGGAGGTCGGGTTGTTCACTGGAGCGAACGCGACGAGGTCGAACGGCTGTTGGGAACGGCCGACTGGATCGTGGATGCCCTGTTGGGGACCGGTGCCCGTGGCCTGGTTCGGCCGCCTGTGGCGGATGCCATCGAGACGATCAACAGGAGCGAGGCGAGAGTGCTGGCAATCGATCTTCCCAGCGGCCTGGACTGCGACAGCGGCGAGCCCCTGGGAACATGCGTGCGTGCGGATCAGACCGTGACATTCGTGGCACTCAAACGGGGCTTGCTCTCGGAGGCGGCACAGGGATTCTGTGGAGAGATTCAGGTCGTCAGCATCGGGATTCCGCGTTCATTGCGAGAGGATGTCCTGGGATGAAACATCGATTTCACGTGCCTGGCCTGCCTGGTTCCTCGAACCGGGCGGTTGTTGATGGGGCCGAGGCCAGGCACCTGATGGGTGTTGTGAGGTTGGGGCCGGGAGACGAGGTCGAGTTGTTTGACGGAGAAGGGCGAGCAGCACGGGCCGAGATCCTGGGCGGGAGCAAACGCGAGGTGGAGCTCGCCATCCTGGAATGGCGGGAGGACCCGCCAGCGGAGGGTCCAGAGATCGTGTTGGCGACAGCGGTTCCCAAGGGCGACCGCTACAGGTCACTGGTCGAGAAGGCCACCGAGTTGGGTGTGGATCGCCTCATACCGCTCCGGACACGCCACAGCGTTGTCCACCCCGGCGATGGCAAGCAGAACAAGATGCGACACGCGGTCATCGGCGCGTGCAAGCAGTCGGGGCGAAATCGCCTGATGACACTCGACACCATGATCAGCTGGGACGAGCTTCTGTCCGACGGAGGCCAGGACCTGGTGATCGGCCAGCGGGGCGGTGCGGCGGCGGCGGCGGTGGTTGCGGAACGGTGTGCAAATCCGCGGACGCAGCGGATCGTGTTGTGCGTGGGTCCCGAGGGTGGTTGGACTGACGCAGAGACAGATGCGGCACGTCAGGCGGGTGCGCACCTGGTCGGCCTGGGAGAATACGTGCTCCGCATCGAGACGGCGGGCGTCGCCCTGGCGTCGCTGGTGGCGTCGCAGCGATCAGCCGATCAGGCGGGCTAGTTCTCGGTGCGCGGCCTGAAGTATTTCAGCGTCTGGGTGACCACCGTCTTCCGCGTGGCGATTCGTGCCCCCAGCGATCTCAGGTAGTTCCAGAACCCGGTGACGACGTAGCTCCGGCGTTTCTCAAGTGCCCGGAGTCCCTCCTTGACCACCTGCCGAGCTGTCTGGGCGTGTTGCTTCTTCAGCCATCCCGGCACTCCGGCGACATCGAAGAACTCGGTTTCCGTGGTACCTGGGCATAGTGCCATCACGGTCACGCCACGGTCTCGCGCCTCGGCCCAGATCGCCTCGCTGAAATGCAGTACAAACGCCTTGGATGCCGCGTAGACGGGCATATAGGCGACCGGTTGCATGGCGGCAATGCTCGAAACATTGATGATCGCTCCGTGTCCCCGGTTGAGCATGTCGGGCAAAACACGGTAGGTCAGCTCAGTAAGGGCGCTGATGTTGAGGCTGATCATCGCGAGCACCTGGTCGACATCTGTACTGTCGAGGTCACCGACCGAGCCGAAGCCGGCGTTGTTGATCAGCAGCTCGAGAGTGATGTCTCTCTTGTCGATCTCGTCCAGAAGTGTGCCGACGGATCCGGTTTGTTCGAGATCGGCAGGGAGTACGACAGCCTGGACGACGTGCCGCTGCTCGAGCTCGTTGGCGAGTTCCGCCAGCCGATCCTCCCGACGGGCGGTCAGCACGAGATTCATACCGTTGGCTGCGAGGGCGCGCGCGAATTCCGCGCCGATGCCACTCGATGCACCCGTCACCAGTGCCCACCGTTCCGTGTAGGCCTCCAGCACGCCTGGCACTCCTTGCCGGACCCGGTCGAAAGCAACCACCCACGCACACGCGTGAGAATCGTAGCAAAATCCCATCGACCTGTGACCGGAAGCTGGTCGATTTACCGGATCTAGCCGCTAGCCAAACAACTCCCGCACCACCTCACCTCCATCGACGACTTTCAGCGGACGTCCCAGTGGGCTGAGATGTTCCTTGCGGGGGTCGACTTTCAATGAATGGCAGATCGAACAAAACAGGTCGGGGACGTTGACCGGGCGATCGGCGATGGCAGCACCATCTGCAGTGCTGCTGCCGATCACCTGCCCGCCTCGTACACTGCCACCAGCCACCGCGGCGGAAAAGACCCGAGGATAGTGATCGCGTCCCGTCCGGGCATTGACACGCGGCGTACGACCGAATTCGCCCATCCAGACGACCAGGGTGCTATCGAGAAGTCCGCGGTCGTCGAGATCCGTGACGAGCGCGGAGATGGCCGGGTCGACAGACTTTGACAGGTTGGCGATCTGGTTGAATCCGTCCTGGTGCGTGTCCCAGCCTCGCGAAACGACCTCGACGAAGGTCACGCCCGATTCCACCAGACGCCGAGCGAGCAGGCAGCCACGTCCGAATTGGGAGTCACCGTATTGCTGCTTCAACGACTGAGGTTCTTCGGAGATATCGAAGGCGTTGATGTTTCGGCTGAGCACCAGTCGTGATGATTTCTTGTAAATCTTCTGGTGATTCCTGACGACCGTCTGCCCACCCCGTGCCGCGAATTCCTGCTCCAGTCGGCCCAGCAGACCGAGTCGCCGGCGGTAGCGGCTGTTGGGCACTGGGACGGCGACGTTTTGAGGCATCTGGCCAGGATTGGTGACCGTGAATGGTTCGTAATCGACACCCAGGAACCCCGACCCAGTGGTGCGTCCGACCGAGACGACCGGCGGTAGTGCGAATGTCGGATCAGCCAGCTGCTCGGCGACACTGGCGCTGAGGCTGGGGTGCTTGACGCTTCCCGAGGGAGCGTATCCTGTGTGCAGCTGGTAACTCGCCCGCTGGTGATTCCCTTCCTTGTTGGTCATCGAGCGGATCAATGCGAACCGATCGAGCGTCTTGGCGAAATTGGGCCAGTGATCGGCGACCTGCACACCAGGGATCGAAGTTGAGATAGCTCGGGTCGGTCCCCCATTGGCGGTGCCGGGCTTGGGGTCGAGCGTCTCGAACTGGCTGGGACCGCCAGCCATCCACAGGAGAATCATCGATCGGCCACGTTTCTTGAGGTCTTCGGCCTCGAGATGCATGACGTCAGACAGGCTGACGGCACCGGCGGCGAGGGCACCGGCCGGCACGGCCTGCAGCAGGCGGCGTCGCGGGAGGTGTCCAACCATGTCTGGAGTGTCGAAACCGGCTTGGCCAGGCGTGGTGAAGGTCATGGCGTGCGTGTCCTGGGGCCCGTGAAAGGTCGTGGACGTGGCTGTGTGTGGTTCAGCGCTTCGAGAGGAATTCACTGGAGTTGATCAGGCTCCACATCAAGTCCTCAAAGGCCTCTCCCCGATCACCCACCTCGGCAATGTAGTCCCGGCAGATCCCCAGTTCAGATGCCGATGGCTCTCGGGCCAGGACCAGCAAGTAGACCTCGGAGATCGCCTCGCTGTTGTCCGGGTGTTTCTGCAGGATGTGGGCCAGTTTGGAATTGCCGCCTGCGCGGACCAGGCCGTGGATCAGCGGTGAGTTCATCAGGAACAGCGACTGGGGCACATTTCCCGTGATGTCTTCCTGGGGCGTGGAGGGATCGAAGCCGAACAGAGTGACAAAAAGGGTCCGTCCTGCCGCCCGGCGTCGTGCCATCATGCCCGCGGCGCTTCCTCCTCCTCTCAGCGGCCGACGACGGCCGGGGGAGTCTTCGACTCCGAGCACTGTCAACAGGGCCGAATAGATCTGGTCTCCACGCAGTCGGCTTGGCTCGGCCGCGGCGAACGGAGGTGTGGCGTCGGTTGGATCACGGTAGCGGATCCGTCGTTGGTAGGCCCTGGTGTTTGTGATGATCTCGAACAGCCGCCTGGTGTTGTAGCCGCTCTCGACAAAGTCTTGGCAGAGCAGGTCAAACGTCTCGGGGTGAGCCACCTCCCGCTCCGGTCCCATGTCGTCGATCGGCATGGCAAATCCCTGACCCAGCAGCACGGACCAGGTGCGATTCACGTAGGCTCGCGCGAACCAAGGGTTGGATCGGCTGGTGACGTGATGGGCGAGGAGTGTCCGGCGTTGGACATCATCGAGCCCGTCAGAGGCCCTTCCGCCGGTGGCAAAGAAGACGGGGCGGACGGCGGGTCCGCGATTGTCGGGGTCGTCGAGGTTGGGCATGTAGTGTTCGATTTCGAAACGCCGGTTGGCGTTTTCGGGAATCGTCATCCCCTGGAATTCCTTGAGGCTGAGGCCACCGTCCTTGTTTTTGTCGGCCCGCGAGAGGAGCTGAGGGAATACTCGTGCGAGCCGCGAATCTGCTACCTCGCTGGCCACCAGCTTGTTGTCTCTGTTGGAGTCCAATCGCCGAAAGAACAACGCCTGCGTTTGAGGAGACACGTTGCGGCGGCGACCACGGGGATCGGTGTTGAGCGAGACGACTTCAAAGGTGCGTGGCATGGAGTCACGGACCGGTCGGACACGGACACGGGGGAAGAACGCGGCGAGCTGATGAAACTGGGCACGCTTCCAGCGGTCAGTCGGATGGTCGTGGCAATTCGCACACTGGATCTGGATCCCCAGGAAGATCCGTGACGTCTCGGCAGCCAGTTCGGCGGCCTCACCCCCCTGGGCAAACAGCAGCGCCGCGGCACCGTTCTCGCGGACATCTCCGGTGGCAACGAGCATCTGCGTGACGATCTTGTCCCAGGATACGCGGTTCTCGAACTGCTCGGTCATCCATTGCTGAAACACTGGCAGCATCAACCGGCTGCGCTGATCGGTGGCACGAGAAAAGATCACATCTCGCCAGTACCTGGCCTGTGTCACCGAAAAGGAACTGGCGTCAAGGAGTCGGGAGACGAGTTGTGATCGCTTGCGCGTTGAGGGGTCCAGGGCAAAGAGCGTCACGTCACGCGGCGTGGGCAGGTTGCCTGCCAGGTCCAGGGTGACGCGCCGCAAGAAATCGTCATCGGTGGTCAGTGGAGCCACTTCGCCACCGGCGGACTTGATTTCCGCCTCGATCAGCTGATCGACCTGCCGGGCCACCTGGTCCGGCGTCGCGGGGTCAGCGGCCTGGGCAGGTGAACCGGCCAGGGCCATGGTCAGCAGCAGGCAAACCTGTGGCCAACGGGACATGAGATTCTCCGGATGTGGCTCGCCGATAGAAATGGGCAGGGGATCAAACACCGCCGGGGCGTCAAAGTTTCGGTGGGAAGACGGTGCACTCGGCTTCTCATCAGGGCGCGTGATGAGAAACGCCATTGCACTTACTGGTTCAGCCCGTATTCCTTGATTTTACGGTACAGCGTCCGCTCGCCAATACCGAGTAGAGCTGCGGCGTCTTCGCGCTTGCCGTCGACGAGTTGCAGCGCCTGTTCAATGTAGTAGCGTTCCACGTCCACCAGCGGTCGGCCGACCAGTGCGTCGGAGCCTCCGAGGAGTCGTGACGCGTCGGAATCGGCCTGGTCGGTGGGGACGATGTCATCGGGGAGATCATCGATGTCAAGCAGGCCGTCTGCGTCGAGCACGACCATGCGCTCGACGGTGTTTCTGAGTTGGCGGATGTTCCCCGGCCAGTCGTGTGCGATGAGGGCCTGTCGTGCGGCTCGCGAGACGTCCGGAACATCACGACCATGTGTTTCGGCAAACTCCTTCCGGAAGTGGTCAATCAGCAGAGGCACATCTGCCCGCCGTTCTCTCAGTGGAGGCAAGCCGATGGTGACCACGGCGATGCGGTAGAAGAGGTCTTCTCGGAATCGGCCTTCCCGGACAGCGGCTTCCATGTCGGCGTTGGTGGCGGCCACGACACGCACGTTGACCTCGATCTCTTCGTTGGCTCCGATCCTCGCGACCTTTCGATCCTCGAGCACTCGCAGCAGCTTGATCTGGGTCTCGGTCGGCATTTCCCCGACCTCGTCGAGGAACAGCGTGCCGCCGTTGGCGTATTCGAACTTTCCGATCCGGCGTCCGACGGCGCCGGTAAACGCCCCGGCCTCGTGCCCGAACAGTTCGCTTTCGAGAATGCTCTCGGGCAAGGCTGAAATGTTCAGCGGCACAAAGGGCTTGGATTTGCGGTCACTGTTCTGGTGCAGCGCCCGGGCGACCAGTTCCTTGCCCGTCCCACTTTCTCCCTGGATCAACACCGTGCTGGCGGTGGGGGCGACGTGCTTGAGTTGCTCGAGCACCCTGTTCATGGACGGGCTGCTGCCGATCACCCCCTCGAATCCAAATCGCTCGTCGAGCCGACGCGAGAGTTCCGCGTTCCGTCTGAGCAGGCGGAGCCGGGTTGAGGCCTTTTCGACAGCGGCCCGCAGCTCGTTGATGTCGAGAGGCTTGGTGAGATACATCGACGCTCCGGCTTGTCCTGCGGCGAGTGCCGATTGGACCGATGCGTGGCCGGTGAGCAGGATGACCTCGGCGTTGGGGAGTTCCTCCTTGGTCTTTTGCAGCAGGGCGAGTCCATCGAGGTCTCCCATCATCAGATCGGTGACGACGACGTCGAAGTTCTCGCTTTCAATCTGCGTGGCTCCTTCCTCACCCGACGTCGCGGTGGTGCATTCGTAACCGACTCGCTCGAGACTTTCGGCGACCGCCTGGGCATGCGGTTCGTCGTCATCGACGACGAGCACGCGGATAGGCGGACCGGGAGATTCGAGATCATTGTCGATCACTGGGGATCGCGTGTCGTCGTTCATGACGGATCTGGCGTGTCTGAGTCGGCGTCAATGGGCAGACGGATCGTGAACTTGGTGCCCTGCCCGGGCTCGCTTTCACACGCGATGGTTCCCTGGTGGGCCTGGACAATCTTACGGACGGTGGGCAGGCCGAGACCACTGCCTGAAGGGCGGGTCGAGAAAAACGTCTCGAACATTTTTTCACGAGCGGGCTGGTCGATTCCGTGTCCATTGTCGATGACGACGAGAGCGACATGCTGGTCGTCTCGGGCCGTCTGGATTTCCAGCCGACCTCCCTCGGGCATCGCATCGGTGGCGTTGCGGCAGAGGTTCATCAGCACCTGCCGGAGCAGGGCGTCATCTCCGGCGACCTGCGGGAGACCAGGTTCGAGATGAGGGCTGATGTCGATGCCGGTTGTATCGGCCTGGGGGCGGTAGAAGTCGAGAAAGGAGCTGACGAGAGTGTTGAGGTCGAGGGGTGAAAGCTCGAGTTGACCGACGCGGGCGAATTGGAGGAAGGCATCGAGAATATCTTCGAGGTGCCGGCACTCGGACTGCACGGTGTGCAGCTTGTCGAGCATTCTCCGGTCCCGCGCCTCCTCGGAGTCCGCGAGATCCTCGACCAGAAGGTCGAGGTTCATCGAGATGGTCGAGAGCGGATTACGGATCTCGTGAGCCAGGCCACCGGCCAGGCTCGCGATCTCGGCGTACCGAGACAACAGCTCTTGGCGTTCCTGCGAGTCGATCGCAATCACTCCTCGCCGTTGTCGCCCCCCGAGTCGTCCCCGCCGTCATCTTGGGCCGCCCCGTCGTCGTCTCCGCCAGCCGCCTCGGCGAGTACGGCACGCCGCGAGAGCTTGACACGGTTCTGATCGTCGACGGCGATCACCTTGACTTCCATGGCGTCTCCGACACTGCAGACGTCGGCGACAGACTTGACGAAGCCATCGGCGAGTTCGCTGATGTGGCAAAGACCATCCTTGCCGGGAGCGATTTCGACAAACACGCCGAAGTCCTTGACGCTGGAGACAGTTCCGCTGTAGATGCGGCCGACCTTGACGTCCTCGGTCAATGCCTCGATCCGGGCCAGCGCGCCTTCGGCGGCCGCCCCATCCTTCGATGCCACGGTGACGGTTCCATCCTCCTGGATGTCGATCTGCGTACCGGTCTCGTCCTGGATCGCGCGGATCGTCTTGCCACCCGGCCCGATCAGCAGACCGATCTTCTCGGGATCGATCTGGGTCCGCTCGAGTCTCGGGGCATGCTCCGAGATGCTTTCACGCGGCTGTTCGAGGGCACCGAGCATGGAGCGGAGGATATTCAGCCGGGCGTCTCTGGCCTGGGCCAATGTCGCCTTGATGATGTCCTCGGAGATTCCCTTGATCTTCAGGTCGAGCTGGATGCCGGTGATTCCGAACTGGCTGCCAGCCACCTTGAAGTCCATGTCACCGAAGTGGTCCTCGTCACCGATGATGTCGGTCAACAGCTTGAAACGACCATCCGGTTCGGCGACGACGCCGATCGAGATACCGGCCACGGGTTGGACGATCGGCACGCCCGCAGCCATCAGGCCCAGGGTCGTGCTGCAAACGCTCGCCATCGAGCTCGAACCGTTGCTCTCGGTGATATCCGAGATCGCACGGATCGTGTACGGAAATGACTCGGCGTCTGGCAGGATCGAGACCACGCTTCGCTCGGCCAGTGCCCCGTGACCGATTTCTCGTCGTCCGGGACCGCGGATCATGCGGCATTCTCCGACCGAGTAGGGCGGGAAGTTGTAATCGAGCATGAACCGCTTCTCGTACTCCTCGACCGGGCCATCCACCCGCTGCGTGTCGCGGGGAGTCCCGAGCGTGATCGTGCAAACCGACTGGGTCTCGCCTCGGGTGAATACGGCCGAACCGTGGACGCGGGGCAGCAGGTCGACGCTGCAGTTGATGTCGCGCAGGTCCGTCATCGACCGGCCATCGAGCCGGGTGTCGTCGTTGAGAATCAGGTCTCGGACGACGAGTTGTTCGAGATCGTGGAAGGCCTCGGAGAAGTCGCCGCGGGTGGCCCCGTCGGCCGTCTCCTCGGCGTCCTCTGGGAAGTGCTTCTCGAGCAGTTCGGCCTTGAGCGTGTTGGCGCCCTCGTGCCGTTCGGCCTTTACCGTGCTCTGCATCGCGGCCTTGAGCCGATCGTAGGCCTCGTCCTTGAGCGTCCCCAGCAGGGGATTCTCGCCGGCTTCCTCGTACTCGGCCTTCACGACTCCGGTCTCTGCGACGAGCTGATTCTGCAGTTCGCAGATGGAGACGATGTGCTTCTGGGCGAAGAGAATCGCCTCGAGCATCTCGTCCTCGGGCATCTGCTCGGCGAAGCCCTCGATCATCAACACGCTCTCGAGGTTGCCCGCGACGATCAGGTCCAGCGACCCGGCCTCGGTCTGCTCGAGCGTGGGGAAGATCACCAGCTCGTTGTCCACCTTGCCGACACGCACGGCGGCCAGCGGACCCTGGAAGGGGATGGTGGGTGAGATCATCAGAGCAGCGCTGGCACCGATGATCGCATGTACGTCGGGATCATGCTCGGGGTCGACCGCGAGCACGTTGGCCATGATCTGAACCTCGTCCTTGTACCCCTTGGGGAACATGGGACGGATCGGCCGGTCGGTCAGTCTCGCCGTGAGAATTTCTCTCATCGTCGGACGACCTTCTCGCTTCAGGAAGCCGCCGGGGAACTTTCCGGCCGAAGCGAATCGCTCGCGGTAGTCGACCGTGAGCGGAAAGAAGTCGATGCCCCGCCTGGGAGGGCCATCCTGTGCGGCCACGAAGACCACGGTGTCTGCATAACGAACCAGGACGGCACCACTGGCCTGCTTCGCCAGTTCACCTGTTTCCAGGCTCAGTGTCTGTCCACCAATCTCACACGATACAACCTTCTTCACGACCTTGGTTCCCTACCATCTGTGTACTGATGAGTGCGTATGCACTCGCGCCTCCAGGATCTGCCTGGAGGGCCTACGGGGCCGAGGGTCCACACGTCCGGACCACCGGCGCTACTTACGAATACCCAGCTGTTCGATCAGCGAGCGGTACTTTTGATGATCTGTGCGATCGAGGTAATCGAGCAGACGACGTCGACGGCTGACCAATGCCAGCAGTCCACGACGGCTGCCGTGATCCTTCTTGTGCACCTTGAGGTGCTCGGTCAGGTTCTTGATCCGCTCGGTCAGCACCGCGATCTGCAACTCGGCCGAACCCGTGTCCGCATCACTGCGGCGGAATTCCTGGATCAGCTCGGTCTTGCGTTCTCGGGTAATCGACATGCGCGTCCCACGATCCAATCGGGGTTTTTCCAGTCCAACGGGGTCCTCCCCTCATCCTCCGGGCCCCCTATGGGCAACCGGCGGACCGGATCCTTCCAAGCAGCCTACTCTAGCAGCACCAACCGAAGTTGCAACGGCACCGTGGGCCTGTCAACACGTCCGCAGAATGATCACGAAGTCGGGCCGGATTCTCGCACGAACACCCGGTTTCCCTCGACCCGTACCACCTCGATCGGTGTCCCCGGGTTGATAAATGGACCATCGCTGACAACGTCGACGAGGTCCTCACCGATCCGGGCCTTCCCCGCCGGCCGCAGCACACTGGCCGCATCTCCGAATTGTCCGACCAGTCCCAGGTCCACCGCCAGCAGGTCCCCGGCGTTCGTTGCCCCGACCAACTGGGGATTCAATTGGACTTCGCCTTCGCCGGGAGGTTCGAGAACCAGGCGTCTGAGGAGGGGCATCTGGGGCAGGTAGTGACTGATTGCCACCGCGACGATGACCACCGTGACGAGCGATGCGGTCAACGTTGCGGCCGGTTCAACAAATCGGGACATATCGTTGACGCTGAAAGACCCGGCCATGGTCTCGGAGGCCATGATGAGTGAGACGAAGACAAGCAGGCTTCCCGAGACGCCAAAGACGCCAAAGCCGGGCACCAGGAAGATCTCGATCGCGATCAACGTCAGTCCCAGTAGAAACAGGACGAGCTCAAGCCAGCCGGCGGTGCCACCCCAGCGCGCCCAGAAGAACAGCGTGAAGCAGAGGGCCGAGCCGATGCCGCAAAGACCGGTGGAGGTGTGGAGTTCGAGATAGACCAGGATCGATCCGAAAAAGAACAGCAGAAACGCTGATCCTCCGCCCGAGAGCGCGGTGGCCAGGTTGTCGACCCAGGTCCGCTCGATTGCTCGCAGCACAACATCGGCCGCGATGCCAAGGCGTTGCTTGAGGCTGTCCATGTCCGAGACCGGCGGTTCGGCGAGTTTGAGTTCGTGGGCGCGTCGTCCGTTGACGGTCAGCAGCATGTCCTTGCGCGTTTCGGGCACAAGCCGCCTGTCCCCGTATTCGACCTGGGCCTCGTGCAATTCGGTGTCCGACTTGTACTCGGTTTCGCCGGTCGTCGGGTTGACGACACGGAACACCTCGAGATCCTTGTCCGCCATCGCCTCAGCCAGTGCCGGCGATCGGCCCTTTTTCTCGGCCAGCGTGCTGAGCAATTCGCGGGTGTAGCTGAGGACCTTCTCGGGGGCGCGTTCAAAGGCCTGGCCCTGTTGCATCTCGATCGGTGCCGCGTCACCGATCTTGGCCTCGGGGTGCATGTAGATTTCGTCACATCCCAAGGCGATGATCGCCGCCCCGCTGATCGCCTCGCTTGGAATCCATGCCACGGTACGGATCGATCGCTCTTCGAGGGCAGCGATGTCGTTGGCCATCGTCTCGGCCACGTGCAGCAGGCCACCAGGCGAGTCGATCTCGAAGACGATGACGGTCGCCTTGTCCTTGATGGCTCGAGCCAGTTGCTGGTTGAAGAAGCGGTGCAGCAATGGCTCAATCGGTCCATCAACCTTGATCAGCCGCGCGATAACATCTCCCCCCAACGCCCGGTCCTCTCGCATGGCTCGCGCCGGCAGACCATAAATCGATGCCACGTCGGCCCGCGCTTCGGCGGTCTGGGTGACCAGGACATCGAGCGCTCTTGCCTGTTCACCGGAAAACACGCCTGGGGCATCGGCATCCTTGATCCGTTCGACGTCGATCGTGGCTCCTGGATTGCTTTCCTGGATCAGCTTCAATTCCGACCGTCCGACCACGCGAGAACTGACCTGTTTGTCTTCGCTGGTGACCGTCGCACGAATCACCTCCGCCTTGCGGTCCAGCAGGCCCCGGGCCAACGGCCAGTTGACCTTGGCGTTGCGCCGTTTTTCCACGAGAGAACGGACAAACTGCATCTGGACTTCTTCGAGAGCCGTCCCCCGGCTGATGTCACCCAGTTCGGCATCAGGGTGCATCACGATTTCGTTACAGGCCAGCGCCACGACGGCATGTGATCCGGTGACAGAAGCCGGGACCCAGGCCACCGTCCGCACCGCCGCCAGGCGGGCCGAGCTGAGGAGTTCGGCGAGCCCCTGGACCTGGTAGTACGGGCTGTCCCCGGAGGTGACCTCCAGGATCAGCACAGCCTGCCGAGATTCCTTCTCGCTCCGGATCAACAGGTCCTGCGCCGTGTTTCTCACACGGCCGATCACCGTGTCATCGATCGGGCTCCGAACGGTCAGGAACTGTCCAAGAGGCTTGTTGGCACCCTCATTGTCGGCGACTTTCTGCGCTCCGGCCACCGTGGTCGGCAGGGCCAGGCAGGCGACAAGAAGAGTCAGAGGTCGAAACATGGATCGTGCTCGAGGGACTTCGCTTCGCGTCCATTATAGGACCGCGAGAAAAGGAGGGTCAAATTCCCGTGTGGACCCGTCGTGTGACCTTGGTGGGCACGGACAGCTGACCGCGTGTGATTCGTGGATCTCAGCGCATTCTTACCACCTGATCGGTTCACCTGATCGATTCAATAGACCTGGTGTTCCAGCAGGTACTGCTCGACGGCCCGGGGCACGAGGTGCCGGACGGACCGGCCTGATGTGAGACGATGGCGCAGGTCGGTTGAACAGATGTCGATGCCGGGCATGCTGACCGTGACCGCGTCCTCGCACGGCACATCATGTTGACCCCGGCGTTCGGCTCGATTGACGGAGACCAGTGTCGCGAGTTCCGCGATCCGCTCGGGGCGGGGCCAGTTTCTGAGGTCCTCGACCGAATCGGCACCGAGCAGCAGGAACAGCTCGCTGTCAGGCTGGGCCGCTGAGATCTCCTCGAGTGTCTCGACCGTAAAAGAGGTTCCCTCCCGGTCGATTTCGATCCGGCTGACAACCAGACCGGGGTCTCCGGCAGTCGCCAACTCAAGCATGTCAACCCGGGACTTAGCAGGAGCCAGCCGATCGGCGTCCTTGTGAGGTGGCTGTCCGCTGGGAATGAGCCAGACCTGGTCGAGCGAGAGCTGGTCACGGCATTCGCAGGCCAGCACCAGGTGGCCGTTGTGAACCGGGTCGAATGCCCCGCCAAACACGCCCAGTCGCATCGTTGGTGTCCCGCGTGGTTGTCGATGTCGTTGTTGATATGGGAGTTGATAGAATCCTACCGCCCACCTGTTGACCCGGATAGGCAGCGCCACGGCGGACATCACCGACCCCGCAGTTGCGATCTCAACTCTCTCCTTGCCACAGGCTCTTTCAAGGACCCGCGACGTTGGATGGCCCGCGGCAGCAAAGCCTGTTCGATGCTGGCCCGGATCCGGGTGACGCGGCAGCCAATGGGAGTGGGGCCGCTGACCGATCCCGCGACGTGGTGGCCGAGTGGGAGGCGGCGGCCGACTCGGATCGGCTGGCGGCGCAGGTCGTCTTCAACCGGCCGCTCGACACCGCATTTCACTACCTGGTCCCCGACGAGATGCGTGATGCGCTGGCGCCCGGGCAGCGTGTCCGTGTGCCGTTTGGTCGAGGCAATCGCACGACGGTAGGATTCTGCGTGGGGCTTGAACGACCGCCAGCCACACTGGGACGCCTGAAGTCGATTCAGGAGGTGGTCGATCGGAGTCCGTTGGTCGACGCCAGGATGCTCGCGTTAACCAGCTGGATCGCCGAGCGTTACCTGTGTGGATGGGGCCAGGTGCTCGAGGGGGTGATTCCCGCGGGAGTCAAACGACAGGCAGGGACTCGAAAGGTCAAGTTCTTTCACCTCGTTGACGACTGGGCCGAACAGTTGGCGGCGATGGAGAAGGAGACGCTGCCGAAGAAGCAGGCGGCGGTTGTGGAAGCCCTGGTCGAGGCCGGCAGGGCGTTGCGATTTGAGGAACTGGCACGTGCCGCGGGTTGTGGCCAATCGCCGTTGGAGTCACTCCGCACCAAGGGCCTGGTGCAGATCGAATTCCGACGCATCGTCCCGGGGGACAGCGAGGAAGATCCCGGCGGATATACCCGAGAACAGGACCTGGTGCTCAATGCCCAGCAGCAGGAGTGCCTGGATGTCATCGTCGGTCACCTGCGAGATCGCCAGCACCGGACGCTCTTGCTGCACGGGGTGACGGGGAGTGGCAAGACCGAGGTGTACATCCAGGCGATCCGCGAGGTGGTCAGCTATGGCCGTCAGGCGATCGTGTTGGTGCCTGAGATCAGCCTGACGCCCCAGACGATTCGCCGTTTCCGCAGCCGATTCGATTCTGTTGCGGTGTTGCACAGTCACCTGGGCGATGCCGAGCGGCATCATCACTGGCAGAGGATTGCCCGGGGCGAGGTGCAGGTGATCGTGGGAGCACGCAGCGCGGTCTTTGCGCCGACCCCACATCTCGGCCTGATCGTGATCGACGAGGAGCACGAGACGACGTTCAAGCAGGAGACGACGCCGCGGTATCACGCCCGAGAAGTGGCTCGTCAGCGTGCAGCGTTGGCGGGCATTCCGCTCGTGCTCGGTTCGGCGACGCCGACCCTGGAGAGCTGGCTGCGTGCCGAACGGGGTGATGATCTGCTGCTCTCTCTGCCGTCCCGGATCGATGATCGTCCGATGCCGCCGGTGTCGCTGGTCGATACTCGCAACGATCGCCGACTGAGAACTGGGGTGGCCATCGGGCGTGGCCTCGAGACTTTTATCCAGCAAGCGCTTGCCGACGGAGGCCAGGCCATCCTGTTTCTCAATCTCAGAGGCCATTCACCGGCGGTGTGGTGTCGCGCCTGTGGGCAAGGTGTGAGGTGTGGAGCCTGCGACGTGACTCTCACGTGGCATCGCGATCGCAGGGCGGTCGTGTGCCACGTGTGCGATTTTGAGACTGAACCACCTCGAGAATGTCCGGGATGTGGGCAACGAGGACTGAAGCTGCTGGGCGTCGGAACTCAGAAACTCGAGGAGGAAGTGAAGAAGAGGTTTCCCGAGGCGCGGGTGCTCAGGATGGACAGCGATTCGATGAGGAAACCGGGCAGTCACGATGTCGCACTCGGGCAGTTTCGCAATGGTGAGGCGCAGATTCTGTTGGGGACGCAGATGATCGCCAAGGGGCTCGACTTTCCCAACGTCACGCTGGTGGGAGTCGTCGACGCCGACACGATGCTCCACCAGCCTGACATCCGGGCGTCGGAGAGGACGTTCCAGTTGATCGCGCAGGTGGCCGGACGCACCGGACGGAGCGAACGGGGAGGACGAGTGCTTGTGCAGTCGGCCTGTCCAGACGATCCGGCGATTCGCATGGCGTGCGAGCACGATTACATCGGATTTGTTCGACATGAACTCGCACACCGTCAGTCCACCCTGACGCCACCCTTCTCATCGCTGGCGCGGGTGATCCTGAGGAGCCCGGATGAGCAAGCCGTTGCGAACACGGCTCGCGACACCGCCGATGTGCTCAGGAAGAAACAGGGCGATGCCGCCACCGTGCGCGTGCTCGGGCCCGCTCCCGCTCCGATCTCACGTGTCAAAAACTACTACCGGTATCACCTGCAACTGGCGGCCGATTCGTCCGAGGAGATCCGTGAATTGTGGCGGGCCACGTTGCCCGACCTGCCGCGGCATCCCCATGTTGAATCGGTGATCGACGTCGATCCCATCAATCTCAGGTGAGCCTGGAGCGCGGCAGTCCTATTCGTACCGCCACTTCAGATACCAGGGGTCTTTCGTTTTCTGCTGCCACGCCTTGAGCTTCTCCTGCAGCAACTTCAGACGCTCCTGGTGCGCCGGTTCATAGGCCAGGTTAGCCACTTCGTCGGGATCCTCGCCCAGGTCATACAGCTCGTGCCTGGGCCTGTGCAGGTAGGAATAGACCGTGCGTTTGCCGTAAAGCGTCGCCTTGCGTTTCAGCACGCCCTGCCAAGTGGGCGACGCGAACAGGTCGCTGGCGAAGGGATAGGGCAACTGGTGGGCGACATTGAAGATGTACTTGTAGCGGCCCGAGATGATCACTCGCATCGGGTAGTACATCGTGATTTCGTGAAATGTGTGAGACGCGTAGATCTCGTCGAAGCCCCGGGGATGCTCGTGGTCGAGCGTCGACAAGAACGAACGACCATGGAATGTCACCGAGCGAACCGGCCCGGGTCGACGCGGTGGGTCACCGTTGGCACCTCGACGAAACCCAGGTCGAGGTCGGGGTGTGATGCCGCAGAAATCAAGAATGGTCGGGGTGATGTCTGCCCATGTGACCATCGCGTCGGTCGTGCCACCGGGTGACTCCTGCTTCGGATTGCGGACGATCAAGGGGAGGTTCATTCCCGGTTCATACAGGTTGGTCTTGGCACCGGGGAATGGAGGTCCGTTGTCGGAGAGAAAGAGGATCAGCGTGTCGTCCCAGTGACCGGTCTCCTTGAGAGCCTCGATCAGTACACCGAGGCCCTGGTCGAGGCGAGAGATCGCCTGGTAGTACTCCGCCAGCTCCTGCCGCACCTCGGGCTGATCGGGTAGCCACGGCGGAACGACCACGTCCTTCGGCTTGTAGCGCACGGGTGTCACACCGGGGTAGTGATTCGGATCGGCATTGAAATTGGCATACCCGTCCGGGCCACCTCCCCTGTGAGGATCCGACGTGCAGAAGTAAAGAAAGAAGGGCTTGTCGGAGTCCTCGGCCATGAATTCGCGTGCGTTCTTGGCCATCTGGACCGCGTTGCGATTTCCCTGCACGCCCTTGTTGCGGTACTCCTGGAACCGGTAGGTCGCTCGCGGCGCCAGGTGATACTTGCCGATCGAACAGGTGCGGTAACCGGCCTCGGCCATCATCACCGGCAGCGTGGGTACCGACTCGTACGTGCTGAAGTGGTTGTAGCCATGGGCATGCCCGTAATGACCAATGGCATGGTTTTGGAGACCGGTCATCAAGACGCTACGACTCGCGCTGCAACTGGCCGTCGTGCAGTGGGCCCGGGTGAACCGGGTGCCTGCGGCGGCGAGGGCATCGATGGCCGGGGTCTTGATCACACCGTTGCCATAACACCCGGCTTGGAATCCCTGGTCATCGACAACAAACAGGACGACGTTGCGGCCGGCGGCCGGAGCCGGTGGGGCCAAGAGGACGACAACAACCAGGCACAGGAAGCTTCTCGGAGAAATGTGCATGTGACGGCTCTACGTGGCAGGGGATGATCGGGAATCGACAATGTATCCGATCCGAGAGCAGATTGACTGCGAACCGGTGATCCCCTGAACAGCTACGTAGCCAATCTGGTGACAGATTGGGCGAGCCACCCGTGAATCCGTGAACTGTGACCACTGCAGCCGCGTTGCCGTTTCCGCTTGACTCGAAACAACCCGGAAGGATGGCTGAAAGGGCAGCAGAGAGAGTAGAAAGAAGAGTGGAGGGGTGCAGGAGATGAGCGGTGAAACGCGTCGGGTTTGGTGAAGCGATGAGTCGGGGATGGAGACTGCTCTGTCCGAGGTGCGGGGAGGGTCGGTTGTTTGACCGGCCACGACGCTGGTTCGTGATGCACGAACGGTGTGCGTCGTGTGGGCTGAAGTACGAGCGGGATCGGGGATACTTCCTGGGGTCCACGTACATCAACTACGGATGGACCGGGCTGTTGTTGCTGTGGCTGTTCGTGATCCTGAGGTTTGGGTTCGGCCTCAGCAATACCCAGACCGCCCTGCCGATGGCGTCGGTGTTTATCGGCGTCCCGATCGTGATGTGGCGTCACGCCCGCAGCCTCTGGCTGGCATTTGACTGCCTGTGCGATCCAACCGGGTTTTCCGAAGACTGACGCCGTACCCAACCTCATCAGAGATGGGACGAGCCACCGGTGACCTCCTGAAGCGTGACCACTTCAGCTACGGAATTACGCGAAGGCCTTTCAGCGGTCGCTGCCATGGCCGGCGGCCTCAAGGCGCGCGGATTCCTGGCGAGAGAGTCTCCAGAGACCGTAGCCGAGTCCGGAAAACAGGCACAACGGCACTGTCAGCATAAAGAGGATACTGACCATGTAGGCCCGCGGCCTGGCTTCGTCGCCATCGAGACCCGCCTTGCACATCGGGCAGGCGGCTGCGGAGGGCGGGGCCGGGGAGAATCCCCAGGTGCCGACCACGAGCGCCAGAGCGAGCAGGATGCGACGGCTCATTGCGGGTTCCACTGGTAGAGCATCAGGTAAATGATAACCCCGGTCAGGGAGACGTACACCCAGATGGGAAAGGTGATCCGGGCGATCTTCTTGTGAGCCTCCCATTCCCGTTGCAGACCACGTCGGATCGTGATGATAGCGAGCACGGGCACGGCGATGGCCAACAGGACGTGGCTGATGAGGATTGTGAAGTAAACGGCACGGATGGCACCGGTCCCCCGGAATCTCATCTGGCCCTCACCGGTGTAGTGGTGCATGGCGCCGTGGTAGAGCAGGTAGACGGCCAGGAAGAGAATCGAGGTGGCGAAGGCCGCCAGCATCGCCTTCTTGTGAGCCTCCTGTCGACCACGGCGAACCAGGACGTAGCCCACGACAAGCAGCAGGAATGCCAGGCCGTTGAGGCTGGCATTGATCGCGGGCAAGGACGTGACCCAGGCGGGGGGCATGGTGCTAGTGGACGTCTGCGGCGTCGTGAGTTGACGCGTTATCGTCTGTCGCCTGGATCATGGTTTCGGTCGGCACCTGGTGATAGTAGTGCTTGCCGATATCCGGCGTCAGCGCGATCGGGAACCCGATCGCCAAGATGGTCGTCGGGGCCAGCAGCACATACTTCCATCCCCGTTCCCATTTCAGGTGCATGAAGAACAACAGCACGCAGGTTGCCTTGGCCACGGCGATGGCCAGCACGATGACGGCCACGACCGAATCCGGCACACCGTCAGGCAGCATGTCAGCAGCTGCCGAGAGGATGGTGAAGAGACAAAGCGCTCCGAACACCTTCAGGTAGATCGCATCGTGGGATTCGTGGTCAGCCATCAGGCCGGCTCCGGTATGTGTGTGTCCCGCCTGCCCGGAAAAAACTCCAGGCGATTCGCGGTCGATCAGAACTTGACGATGTAAATCATCGGGAACAGGAAGATCCAGACGAGGTCGACAAAGTGCCAGTACAGCCCCGCGTTCTCGACGTACTGGGCGTCCTCTTCCTCGAGCCCTCCGCCGAGGTATGCCTTCTTGAGCGGGAAGAAGAAGATGATCATGCCGACGATGACGTGGATGGCGTGGAACCCGGTCATCGTGAAATAGCACGACGCGAACAGGTTGCCGTAGGGGATGTAGTGATGAGCGTGGGCGTCGCCGTGCAGGCTGGCCATCAGGACACCCGACTGGACCAACCCGCCGTAGTCGGGGTTCTTCACCAGGGAGCCGAGCTTCTGGTCCACCACCGCAATCGTGAGCTTCTCCTGCCGGAGGAGATTCTCAAGGGCGGCGTGTTCGGCGACGAGCTCAGTCTTGGCGGCCTTGCCGTTCTTGCCGAACCGTGTCACGTCCAGGGCGGCCACCGCTCCGAGCTGACCGACGGCCTTTTGGACCGCCTGCAATTCGGTCTCGGGAATCCGGCCCGGGAGGATGTCATGCGAGATCTTGCCGCTGTACTCGTAGGCCTTGATCCCGAGGAAGAGCACGGCGCAGATGAAGACCAGCAGCAGGCTCAGGGTCCCCTTCTGAAACTCGCCCCGCGCAATCTCCTCGTGCGACTTCACCACCAGCCAGCTGGAACCGATCAGCACGAAGGTATTGATGGCACCGGCGATGGTGACGATGTGCGTCATCTCGTTGGTGGGCCAGGCCGGGTCACCATTGGTGTCGACCGCCGAGAGTCTCAGCACGATGTACGTGCCGATCAGGGCGGTGAAGAACATGATCTCGGTGCCCAGAAAGAGCCACATGCAGAGCTTGGAGTTGGGCAGCTTGAGGCCCATCTTCAAGGTCGGGGCGGCGGGGGCGTGTGCACTGTGTGACATCGGCATGTCTTGGGGTATGGAGGTGTGTCCGGGCGATGCCCGTGGGGATCAGCGGAGCATTTGCAGGTGGTCCCAGGTGAGGATGCCCAGGAGCAGAGGGAGATGTACGAGGCTGGCGTAAAGCACTCCTCGTGCGGTGGATGTCGATTCGTGCCACCAGAACCGGATGGTGGCGACGAGGTAGCCGGTGCCGAGGACGATCGACGCCACGAGGTAGGCATTGCCGGCGAGTCCGAGTTGGCGGGGCCAGGCTGAGATCACCAGCAGGGCCAGCGCGTAAACGACTCCCAACAGCCCGGTGAGACCCGGCCGCCCGGTCGCCGCTCGCGGCAGCATCCTCATTCCGGCCGCCTGGTAGTCATCCCGGCAGAGCCATGCGATGGCCAGGAAATGGGGGAATTGCCAGAGGAAGAGGATCGCAAACAGTGCCAATGCGGAGGAGTCGAGTGGCCCTCCGGCGGCGAGCCATCCGAGCACCGGTGGCAAGGCACCCGGCACGGCACCGACGCTCGTGGCCAGTGACGATCGTTGTTTCAGGGGAGTGTAGATGCCCAGGTACATGACCAGCGTCGCCAGTGTCATGCCGGCAGTCAGAGGATTGGTCTGCCAGATCAGCCAGCCGAGGCTACCGGTGGCGCACAGCAGGCCGAATGCCAGGACCTCACCGGCCGACAGTCGGCCGGCAGGGATCGGTCGCGATGCGGTCCGCGACATCAGGGCATCGGCGTGTCTTTCAAGGTACTGGTTGAGCGCGCCGGAGGCGACGGCGGCCAGCCCGATGCCACCCAGGGCATGCAGCAATGGTGCCCATTGCCAGTTGTCTCCGGCCGCCAGCACATATCCGACGGCGACGGTCACCATCGCCATCACGGCGATACGTGGTTTCGCCAGATCGGCGTAGTCAGCCAGTCGGCTCCGCATGCCGGAGACCGGCGTGGCGGCCGGCGAAGCCAGGCCGACTTCAGTCGACGAGATCGGTCCGAGCGAACTCATGCGAGCTCTCCCCCCGGGGCGATTCCGGCCATCAGCTCTCGGCGGGTGAGCCAGTCGATCCTGAGAACCCGAACAGCCAGCGTCACGGTGGCCAGGAACAGCAAGTGGCCGGTGACGGCATGAGACGTTCGGACGATCACCTGCGTGGGGGCTCCCTGGACGGCCACGTAGTTGGCCGACGGCCACCCGAACCGCGTGATCCAGGCGCCGGCACCCAGGGCCAGTTGTGCAGTGAGAATGCCTGAGACGAGCCAGGCGTTCGACTTCAGCCAGCCGGCACCGTGCCTCAGAGCGACAACCACCACTGCCACCGCGACCAGCGTCACCAGCAGTGCGAATCCAACATGTTCCAGAAGCCCGCCACCGAGGTGGCGGATCCACCCGCCGAGTGAACCCTGGATCAGGACGAGGACGGGAAGTGACCAAGCCAGGATCCTGAGCGTTGTGGAAGGGGACCGCGGTGTCGTGCCGGCCACTGTCTGCCAGCGTCGACCGGTGACCAGCGCGACCGTGCCCATCAGGGCGAGGACGCAGGCGGCGAACTGGCCATGGACGAGGGCCATTCGCGGGTCGTTGGCCAGCACGCGTCCGCCTCCGAGCAGACCCTGGACGATCACGCCGAGCAGGACAGCGGTGGCCAGCCAACGGGCCCAGCCACGACGTTCAGATGTCCACGCACAGGCGGCCAGGACGATCGAGAAACACCCGATGGTGATGCCGGCCAGGCGGTGACCGTGCTCGGTGAACTTGTCGACGGCCGAGCCAAACCACGGGTAGGCAAACATGCCGTGGCCGTCGGAGTTGGGCCAGTCGTGAAAGGCCATGCCCCACCTCATCGTCGTCACGATCGCGCCGACGACGATGGGCAGCAACGCCGCGCAGCACGTCGCGACGGCCATGCGGTGCAGCCAGCCAGAGGCGTTGTCGGTACGAGACATCGGGCGGATGGTCCGGAGTGAGTGCGAAAGACCGAGAGAAGCGGGAGGGGAATGACTACTCGTCCGTGTCGTCGTCCCCGGCGTCGTCTTCCTCTCCGTCGTCCGCATCGGTTGTGCCTGCTGTCGGCAGGACCTCGGTTTGCATCAGGAAATCCCGGCCCTCGACCAGCGGGGACGAGTACTCATAGGGCCCGCGGTAGACGGTCGGCACTTCCTCGAAGTTGCCGTGAGGCGGGGGCGAGGGAGCCACCCACTCAAGTCCATTGGCATTCCACGGGTTCCGTCCCGCTTCCTCGCCCCAGAAGATGCTCGAGATCCAGTTGTAGATCAGGATCAGCTGAGCGAGGCCCATGACGATTGCACAGATCGTCATGAACTGATTCATCGGCATCAGGTGTTCAAGGTAGGGGTGGATGTACGGGTCGGCGTAGCGACGGGGCATCCCGGCCACGCCCAGCATGTGCATCGGGAAAAAGGTGCCGTTGAATCCGACAAAGGTCAGGAAGAAGTGGATCCGACCCAGCCTCTCGCTCATCATCCGTCCGAACATCTTGGGGAACCAGTACTGGATGGCTCCGAAGACGCCAAACAGGGTGGCCCCGAACAGGACGTAGTGGAAGTGGGCGACGATGAAGTAGGTGTCGTGGATGTAGATATCCACCGGCACTGCCGCCATGAAGATGCCGCTGAGCCCGCCGACGACGAATTGTGAGACGAAGGCGATGCAGTTGAGTGTCACGCTGTTGAAGCGGATCTTGCCCCCCCAGATCGTGCCGATCCAGTTGAACGTTTTGATGGCCGAGGGGAGCGCGATCATGATCGTCGAGACCATGAAGGTCATGCCCAAGGCGGGGTTCATGCCGCTGGTGAACATGTGGTGGCCCCAGACGATGAAACCCAGGCCGGCAATGGCGGCCATCGAGTAGGCCATCGGCTTGTAGCCGAAAATCGGCTTGCGGCACATCGCGGCGAGCATGTCGGAGACCATGCCCATGGCCGGAAGCAGCATGATGTAGACGGCCGGGTGCGAGTAGAACCAGAACAGGTGCTGCCAGAGCAGCGGTTGTCCGCCTCCGACCGTGGGATCGGCGTTGTTGATAACAATGCCCGAGGGCACGAAGAAACAGGTGTGGATGCCGTCCAAGGCACCTCCGAACTCGGCCCGGTCGAACAGCATCATGAAACCGGCCGCGGTGAGCACTGGCAGGGCAAAGGCTTGCAGGATCGCCGTGATGAACATCGACCAGATCGTCAGCGGCATCCGGAACAGCGTCATTCCCGGTGCCCGCATGTTGATAATCGTGGTCATGTAGTTGACCGAGCCCATCATCGACGACACGCCGACGAAGGTGACGGCGAGCACCCACATCGTCTGGGCCATGCCCGAACCCGGTGCGGCCTCGGGCAACGCCGCCAGCAGCGGGTAGCTGGTCCAGCCGGCGGCCGCGCCGCCGTAATAGAAGCTGAGGCCGAAGAAGAAGATGGCCGGCCACATGAACCAGTAGCTCAGCATGTTCAGCGTGGGGAAGGCCATGTCGTCGGCCCCGATCATCAGCGGGATCAGGAAGTTGCCGAAGGCCCCGGCCAGGATCGGAATGACGACCAGGAAGATCATCACCGTGGCGTGCATGGTGAA